>JACCEB011238128.1_pt1 | contig 89583 bp, 78 predicted proteins | sample 7454761 | NCBI WGS metagenome assembly JACCEB01 (sample SAMN15323454, study PRJNA562643) | freshwater metagenome | isolation source: river surface water | place: USA:Blue River Watershed | collected 2017-08-18 | reverse complement strand
AAATCTTTTAAGCTACCAGACCATTTAATTTTATCAAATCTTTCATCCATTGATTTTCCTTCAAGTACTTTTGGATAATGATAAATGGCTTGAGCATAAAAATCATGCCAGTATAATTCATTAAAAAAAGCACTATCACTCGGTAAGTTTTTATGAAAACCATGATATACTTCTCTTAAAGAAACACAACCAAACTTAATATATGCGCTAAGGAAAGTTGTTTTATAAGTTAAAGTATTACGATTTTTAACATAATCCACAAAATTTTTAGAATTTTTAATAATTTGTAAACCTAGAACACGACCCCCATGAACATTTATATGTGGGTTGGGGGAATAATATTTTAAAAAAATATCTAAGTCATCTTCATACTTACTAATTTTAATTTTAAATAATTTATCTTTCAAATTTTTGGTAAATGTAACAGGTTCTGGAATTTTAATTTTCATAGCTTTATTTTTATATGGAGTATATTTGGTGTATGGTGTTCCAGAATCAGTTAAAACTGAATCAATAGGAGTTAAAGTATAATCTTGAAATAAGTGTAATTCAATGTTATTTTTATCTAATAATTCTTTAAGTTCTTGATCTCTTTTTTTAGCATATGGTGTATAATCTTGATTACAATATACTTTTGATATTTTATTATTTTTATTTTTATTTAAGTTATCAATTATATGTTCTATGACTTTAGTATTATCACCATGTAAAATAGTTATTTTATTATTTGATAATTCTTGTAAATCCAGAAGTGATTCATGTAAAAATTGTATTGAATTTTGACTACGATATGAATTTTGATTACCAACTTGTAAAGGATTTGTAATAAAAATTGGATAAACTTTAGATGATTCTTGACATGCTTTAATTAAGGCTGTATTATCATCTAATCTTAAATCACGTCTAAATATAAAAATAGATTCAGTCATTTATTTAATATTTTTACTTTATTTTATTTATATTTTATCTATACATTATTTATTTCTTTTTCTTTTTTCTTTTCCTTTTTATTTTTTTCTTTTTAATTTTTTTATTTTTAATTTTCAACTGAATTAAACTATAACCTAGAAAATATATGTTATAATATATTTAAAATATAAAATGAAATTCAAAAGTAGTTTAGATTTTATAAAACATTGGATATATCATTTTCTGATAAGTACAAAATTATTAATAAGTTTTAATCTCCAAATTATCCTATTTGTATTATTAATAGATTTACCTAGAAGAAATAAAAAGGTATTTATTGGCGTAGCTAGTTTTATAGTATTATTTTTATGGACAAGTACTATTCTACTGGCAAAGAGAGTTTTAGAAAGAGGTGCAGCATTCCATGTTAAAATGAAAAAAGTTTTATTAATTCTGGCAACATTTGTATTATCATATGCTTTATTATATTATTCTATATATAATTATGATAAAGATTCATTTTATTGGTCGCAAGATAATAAAAAAGAAGAAGGTGAAAATGGGGATGATAGAATTGAAAAATTATTACGTGATGATAATAATGGTTATACTGGATTAACTGGTTCTTTTATAAAATACTTTGATATGATATATTTCACAATAACAACAATGTTTACAGGTTCTTTTGGTGATATTATGCCTAAAACAAGAATAATTAGATTAATAGTAATCTCCCAATTTGTGATTGCTGTTTTATTAATATCAATCTTGTTATCAAAGGCTGATTAATTAAAAATTGAATTTGAATTAAGAATTAATGCTTAGTGTATTTAATCAAATATTAATTTGAATATGAACAAATCGTTAAACAAACTAAAATTTATATTTAATATTTTTCTCCCAATCATTTTATCTTATATATTATATAATCTAATAAATTATGGATTAGATTATATAATTATTCCACCAGAATTAAAAGGATGGTTAATGATGTCAATAATTGGACCAATTACATCTAGTTTACTTTCGGCAAGTAATTGGTATATATGGATTAAGAGTATATTTGTATATTCTCATACATGGGAACAACAAACTGCTGGTCAAGATACTTTAGAATGGTTATCATTATATTTAATAAAAAATACAGTTTATTCATATGATAGTATAACCAAAGTTATTAATAATAGTTCATCAGTCTGGTGGGATGATAATAATAAAAACCAAGAAAGGTCTCAAATATATGAAATTCCTGCTGGATGGATAATTTCTAAATATAAAAACAATTATATCTTAGTGTATTCTCCATATCCAAAAGTTTCAAATTCAGCTATTTATCAGCCGATTATTTCTAGAGATATAACATTATATTCATTCAAAAAGGTTAATTGGAAATCTTTTCTAGAAGATGTACGTGATCTATATTATGAAAATATTGAATCTAGCAAAATTGCGGTTTATAAAAATACACGCGATTATATCGGAGAAGATAATAGATTTACTATTCCGGCTCGTAAGGATCCATCAATTAAAATGTGTTTTGGAAATCCTGAAAAAGAAAAAGCATGGAATGAGGTTGTTAATTTCTTTAATCCAGAACTTAAAGCTCATTATAAAAAACTAAACCAAGCTTATAAAAAAGCATTTCTAATTCATGGTCCTCCTGGAACAGGTAAATCTGAATTATTATACCAAGTAGCATCATTTATTTGGAAAGACCATCAAAAACCAATTTATATAATTAATCCAAAAGGCTTAGATGATTATGATCTAGCATTTATGTTTGAACAAATAAAATCTGGATTTGTGTTAGTAGATGAATGGGATATGCATATAGATGAGAAAGGTTCACTAGCTAAAGATAATAAATATCCAAGTTTAGCAGCATGGTTAACTATTCTAGATAGAACTGAAGGTGAGATAATATTTTGGTTTACATCAAATAATTATACAAAAATAGCTGAATTTAACAATGGTGCTTTAATTCGTCCAGGAAGAATAGATCATGTGATTAAGTTTGACTTGATGAATTGTAGTGAAGTTAAAAATTTATGGAATCATTTTGTTCAAAATGATCATGAAATTAATAAAGTCGATGAAACACAATTAAATGGATTGACGGTAGCAGAAGTAGTTAATCATATTAAACAATATCTTCCATTAAGTACTTTAAAAGTAAAGCCTTTATATGATTCTATTTTATCTACTAGTTCAGTTACTAATTCAGCTACTAGTTCAGCTAAGAATTCACCATCTAATAGTCTTTCTGTTTCTAAATCCAAAAATTTTATAGAAAGAAATAAAATGATTAAAATAAAAAAAGTTAAAAATAAAAATAATATTGATTCATAATGTTGATTCATAATATTAATTAGTATACATATGTATTGTTATTAATGTAAGTACAAAATTTAAATAAATTTTTTTTATGAAAAACTATTTTCAATAGCTTTTTGAAAATTATATTGAAATGGAAAATATCCTAGATTAGATATTTCTAGATCCATATCTATTAATAATTTTTTACTTTCTTTATTAAATTTTTTTTTAATATTATCTAATTTATTAAAACCTAGAATATCTAATTTTGCCATCGTTATGAGTTGTTCATTTTTATCAGATATATATTTTTTTATAATTTTACCTAATTTTGTATTAAATGTATAAATATCAGCGGTCCATTCATCAACTACTGTATTATCATCCGCTCTAACAATAGGAATAACTTTGAATTTATTACTCCAAAATGAAGATTGAGTTTTATATATAGCTTCTAGGTATGATTGTGAAGGAGAACCAACCCATCCTATTGCCTTAGGTGTAAGAAAATAAGTATGGGCAATAATCTTTTCACCTGTATTTGTAGTTACTTCTATTTTTTCTCTAGTATATTTTCCATATTTAACAGCTTCAAAAACATCAAGTTTTGTAAAATCATCTTTCGATAATAAGGTCAAATACCCAAATATATTTTCATGTATATTTAATTTACTTAAAAACTCTTCCATAGATACTCTTTTTCTAGAACTCTTTGTTTTTGTTTTTGTTTTTGATATTGATTTTACGATTTTATTACTATTTTTTTTTGAAGCCGTTATATTATTAGCAGAAATCATTGAATTAATTTTAGAATTAGAATTATTCTGTGTTAATGAAGATGATTGAGGAGATATAGGAACAGGAATCATTGTAGCTACTCCACCCAACCAATTTTTAGACCATCCTCCAAAAGCTAAACGATAATTAGGATAATAAGCAGGAATTACAATATCTATTTTTTCCTTTTTTAATCGTGTTGCTAATTGTTCAGGATTATTTGAACCATATGAAAATAAATATTCCATTTATTGTTATTTGACATATTTTTTATTTTTGATTGATTAATAAAAAAAATAATTATATCTAGAAATAAAATTTAAAATATTGAAACCAAATTAATTTTTGTATAATGATTGATGTACGACAGGGTATGTAGAAATATATGTTTCAGGAAATCTATAAGGTAATCTATATAATGGTTTATTATAAAAAACAGGCTCTCTAGGGTGTGTTTTTAATTGATATAATGGTGAATGGGCGTACATACCCCAACCAACTCCGTTAGAAAATTCAGTTTGTGATAATGATTTATTTGAAAAGTTTTCTCCTTTATTATTTTTATTATTTTCTTGTTGGATGATTTTTTCAAAATCAGTAATAATTTCTTCTGTATTCATATTTTCAATTGATTTTGGTATAAATTTATCAGGATAACTAAAAATACAAACTATTAAAACTCCTAATGCTAGAATACTTAAAAAAGCTAAATCCATTTCTAAGTTATTAAAATATTTATTACTTTATTATTTTAGATAGAGATTTTTTTTTACTTTACAGATTAATAATTACAAATAAATATCTTTAATTATATATTTTCTAGATATAGATTATTGAAAATTTTTTATAATATATTTAGATCTAGAATGATATAAAAATTAGATATTGAATTCTGATTCATAAAAAGTCATCCTAAGATTTTTATTATAATTTCTTAATTCTTTTAAATATTTAATAGTCTGATTTACGACTTTAATAAAATTGTCATTATGTGTTCTAGATACAATATAATTAAAAAAAGAAAACAATGATTTTGGATGTGGTTTGTATATATCAGGTAACCATTTAATAAATTCTAAATCAAAGAATATATTAGCCCCTTTTAGAATATGATATGATAAAACACTAGTTCTTTGTTCTAATTTATTTAACATTTTAGATCTTTCAACTTTACATATATTATTATTATTTTTTGAATTAATTAAAAAATCATTAAAATCATTTGAATTTGGATTGAAATGTAAAAATATTTTTGATATTTGAATTAAAGCAAATTTACGTTCTAGATTCCATAATTCTTGATGAATTTTATAAATATTAATCAAATCTAACTCAGTTAGCGATATTTGGTTTTGGATATCATTTCCTTTGTTCTTATTATTTTTATTATTATTCTTATTATTCTTATTATTCTTATTTTCAAAATAATATATTTGATAAGCATTTGCGAAAGAATTTAAAAATACTGCTAAAGTTTCAGTATATGCTTCATAAATCCTAGTTTCATTTCTATCACCTATTTGAAAATGACATTCTAAATTGATCTGATCATTTTGATGTGACAAATCATAACTACCATCTAGATTATAATAATGGATTGATTCATGTAATATTAATTTCATATGTTCTTCTTTTCGCCAAATAATAATATCATTATAATCAGTACACCCTGAATTTATTTCTCTAGGACCAAATATTCCATTTTTAATAGGTAATTCTTTTAATTGATTTGATAAATAAATATCAAAACTAATATTATTTTTATGTGCGACATTTATATTTTTTTCATATAACATATATACTGATTTCATTCTAGCATATAAAAATCTCCAATAATCATTTTCTTGATCAATTTTAATAAAAGAATGAACTTTAAATTTGAGGGTATCATCACTATAAGTATAGTTATATCTCATTCCTTGTTTTAATTCTTCATGAATATTAAATGACATAAATTTATTACATCCTGATAGGTGATTAATAATTTCGGAAATATTTTTTTTTAAAGAATATTTAATATTGGGTGTTGATAGATATTTTTTAAAGCATTCTAGGATAGACATATCAGAATCATAAATCATTTGATTATAGGTATTAAACCAATCACTTAAAAGTTTTGTTGATAATGGTTTAGGTTTTAGGACAGCATTTTTTAATTTATTTAATATTTGTATGTCACATTCTAAATTATAATTAAAATCTGGATAGGATGTATATAATTTTTTTAATAGTGTTTCTAAACCATGATTTGTATTATTAGTTCTTTTATTAAATGTACGTGATTTTCCTAATACAAGTTTTATATTTTGTGGGTTAAATTCATGTACTAATTGATGATAAACTGAACAATATTTATTCATCCAATCAAGTAATAATTTATTTTCATCTTTATTACTATTTTTTCTATTCAATATTGATGATTGAATGTTTAGATTGGATGTTTCTTTAAAAATATTTTTTAAATTATAATTTAAATATTTTTCCATCTTACCATTCTAGATGATAAAAATTGAAAATGGTTTTAATTTAAAAAAATATTATTATTTAATATTAAATAATACATATTATAATAAATATTATAAATATTATAAATAAAATGGTAAATACTCTTAACAAAAATATTATTGATGGTTTTAATAAATTAATTGAAGAAACTACATATATGATCGAATATCTTGAATCTGAAAAAGCAAATCAAGATTCTATTGAAACACTTATTATTAAATTAAAGTTTCTGAAAAAATCGATTGAATTAATTGAAAGTTATCCTTATAAATTAAAAACTGGTGAACAATTGTCAAATATTAAAGGTATTGGTAAAAATACAATTAATAGAGTTAATTATATTTTAAGTTATGGACAACCGCCTTCAGAATATGATCCTGTTTTAGTTCGAAAAGCTTATGAATATCAAAAAATCAAAAAAAATAATATTATTTTTGAGAAAGAAAAAGAAAACAAAAATGATATAATTAATGATATTATTAACAATTTATCAGAGGAAGATATTTTAGTTAATTTAGCAATTAAAGAAAATAATGTCATTGATAAAAATGATATCACCGTTAATAAATTAAATTCTCAAGAATTAATTAAAAATTACCCATATGCCATTAAGTCTAAAAAAGAAAATCAATCAGAACCATTAAATATTGAAAATCAACCTAAAAAGGAATTGGTAAAAGATGATCAGTTTGAAGATGGTAAGGTAGAAGATGGCAAGGTAGAAGATGATAAGGTAGAAGATGGTAAGGTAGAAGATGGCATGGTTGAAGATTTTAAGTTAGAAGATTTTAAGTTAGAAGATTCATTTTTAGGATGTTTTAATGGATCATTTTATGAATCTATTAAAAATCTAAAAGAAGTGTTTTGTAATAAACAAACAGATATCTATAATTTCTTTGATTAAAAATATTCTTCATCTGATTCATCATCAGATTCTTCATCTTCTTGATTTAAGAGTTGTTGTATATCATTTTTATGTTTATTATACATTAAATCATTAATTTTTTTAATTGCTGTTTTAGCTTTCATATTATTTTTCCCAGTATCTAAATCTTTAAAAATATTTCTAACTTCACCTAGAAAGGATGTTTCTGGATCATTTTTTGTTTTGGTTTTATTTTTATTTTTAACATCAGTTAATTTTTCAACAACTTTTGAATTTGATTGTGGTTTAGTTTTTGAATTAAAATTAGGTCTTTGTAATACACGATTATTGCTTGATTTTCCTCCTTTAAAATCATATGATTTATTAGATCTATTTGAAGAATTAGCTGATTTATTTATAAAGTAACTTGGATTTAATTTTTCTAAACGAAGGCTATTAAATTCTTCCCTAGTAGATCCTTGATTACTATTTTTTTCATTTGTTTCCTTTATTGGTGTATTTGCTGATTCATTTTCTGAACCATCTTCATCTTCATCATCTTCATATTCACTATCTGGATTTTCCTCTTTTTCCTCAATATCAATATCAATATTTTCTTCTTCAGAATTTTCATTTTCATCTTCTTCATCACTTGATGGAGAATTTTCGGTGGGTGTAACTTCTTCTCCATCAACAATATTCTTATCTGATTTATCAATTGGTGCTATATTTTCAAAATTTTCTATTTCTTCAATTTGATAGTATTTTGCTGGGTAATATAAACTAATTAATGATACTGTTAATATCAATCCAAGTTGAAAATTATAAATTGTTATTATAATAATCATCATTATTAATATTAATAATAACACAGGATTCATAATATATTTGTAATATAATTCTGGAAATGCTTTTAATAAAATGGTAAATCCAATAACTAAAGCAACAATAAAGTATGAAAAAATTTTATTGGACCATATTCTTTTATTAAAACTTTGAAATAATTGGAATGGATATTCTACTTTCATTATTCTTATTATTTTATTTAGATATAAAAAATAAAGATATTTTACCAAAAATGAAAAATAAAAAAAAAATAAGAAGATTAGAAATTAGGTGGACCTTCTTTAATTTTAAGATTACTATATATACCAGAAAGTGTATTAGCAACAACAGGAACTGGTGTGTTAGGTAAAACATTTTCAACAATTGTTTTTACAACTTCAGCTTGAGGTTCAGTAACTTTAGTAGCAACCTCAGAAACAGATGTTAATGTATTTTTCATATATGTAACAGAAGTTGAATCAACAAAGTAATTATAACAAAAGATTAAACTAGTAACCAAAGTAAAGACTTTGAAATATGACATTTTATCAGGATCTTCTTTCTTTTGTTTTTGATCAAAATAAAATAATCCTACAGCTACTAAACCGATAATAAAAGGTAGAATATATGGATCGTTCCAACTAAACATATCTAAATGAAAATTAATAATTTATAATTATTATTAGTTTTTTTATTATAAAACCAAACGCTAAAAAAAATTTACTTGGAATTAATAACTAGTTTAATAATATCTTTACCATATTCTCTAAATTTAGCTTCACCAATTCCACTAATATTTTTAAGTTCTAATTCTGATTTAGGTTTTAATTTAACAATTTCTTCTAATGTTTGGTTAGTCATTACTCGATAAGGAGCTATTTTACGTCTTTTAGATTCATCACTTCTATATTGTATCAATTGATTAAATAAAGGAAGATTAGTTAAATTATATTTTTCTTGTAAAGATTCATCTAGAAGTTCTTGATTGAATGATTTTTTTCCACAGTCTTCTTCAAAATTAAATTCAATAACTTGATTTTTATTTTTTTTTCCTACCTTTTTTTCTTTAGCATCTTGATTTATATGTATACTATCTTTGATCAAATTATCACTATTATTACTATTACTATTATCATTATTACCATTATCATCATCATTATTTTCAAAAATAATAATATCTGATAATGAATTTTTAGTATTCGGAACAAAAATGATTATATTAAATCTTGAAATATTATTTAAAAAATCATGACCTTCAGGTGTTATAATAATATTTTCAAACCATAAACCTGATTTTTCTGAACGAAAAAAGTTTTCTTGAATTAAATTAAGATTTAATAAGCGATTAATTAATCTTTCAATAATTAAATAACTAGCAGGAAAAGCTATTACATTTTTTTGATAAGTATCATTTATTTTTTTACGACTATTAAATGATGTTTCATTGTCTGTCTCTTTTCTAGATTGATTATAATTGAGATTAATGTTATTAATATTATCATTATTAAAATTATTAATAATTTCTAGAAGTTTAATAGTATGTTCAGTCATATCCTTTTCTTGTATATTATTCTGAGCTTTATGACGAATACAATTATCACAAGATCCATTACACCAATCTAATTTTTCAGTTGTTTTCTCTCCAAAATATATTGATAATTGAAAATGGCGACAATCTATGATATTTTCAACAAAGTTAATCATCCCATTAAGTTTATTTAATTGATAGCTTAAATAGTCATCTTTAATTTTTTTATTATCTTTTTTTGTATCATCATTTATTTCTTCTTCTTCTGAATTATTATCAATAAAATCAACTTGTTCTATATTTGAAAGATTTACTTGATAATTAGAATTATGGTTATTTGAAGTAATAGAATTTTTATTTTGTCGGATCATTTTATCATAAAAAATTTTGTCTTGACATGAATAGTATAAAATACAATCTGATTTATTTCCATCACGTCCAGCTCTACCAATTTCCTGATAATAACCTTCCATCGATGAAGGTAAATTATAATGGATAACGAATCTAACATCAGGTTTATCAATACCCATACCAAAAGCAATAGTTGCTACAATAATTTTAACAGTTCCACTAATCCATTGTTTTTGATATAATTTTCTAATATTAGAATTTAATCCAGCATGATAATGTTTTGTAGGAATATAATTATCTAAATAAGTTGCTACCCGCTCAGTTTCCATTTGTGAATGACAATAAATTACACCAGTTTGATTATTATAATTTTTATTAATTAAATCTCTTAAATATGAAAGGTTTGTATCATTTCGATTAATTACTTTTAAAAATAAATTAGGACGAAAAAAACTACTTGTTTCTATATGTGGATTATCTAATTCTAAGATTTTAATAATATCTTCTTTAACTTTTGGTGTTGCGGTGGCAGTTAAGGCCATCACCTTGATTCCATCAAACATTTTTTTAATAGTTACTAAGTTAAGATAACTATGTCTAAAATCATGCCCCCATGTTGAAACACAATGAGCTTCATCAATAACAAATCTAGCAAATTTACCATTTTTATGTAATTCTTTTAATAAAGTAATTAATTTTGAATCTGTTGTAATGATTTCAGGTGTAACATATAACATATGATACCCACTAATATTTTTTAATTTTTTATATAAATCAGCCAAATCTTTTTTGTTAAAATCACTATTAATAAAATCAACATTTATATTTCTTTGCTTTAATTGACCAACTTGATCTTCAATTAAAGATTTTAAAGGAGAAATAATAACTGTGATACCATCATCAACTAAAGCAGGTAATTGGTAACAAAGAGATTTTCCGGACCCAGTTGGACTTAATATTAAAAGATCACCGTTTATGTGAGAAAAAACTTGTTCTTGAAAGGGTTTTAATTTATCATAACCAAAGTATTGTTTTAATGCTTTATTAATTTTATCCATATTTTATTTATTTTAATATCAAATACGTTAAAATTTAAGTACTTATATATATAATCCAAAGCTCTTTTATATCTTTTATTTTAAAGTAAAATGTTTAATAAAAAAATAAAAAATTGAAAAATAAAATAAAATTTTTAATATTATTATAATTCAAAAAATGAATTTTACCCATTTATTAGAAAATATTTCTGATTTTACAAATTTAATGGATAATAGTACAAGTGATAATGAAGTTGATTTAGTTTTTAATAACTTTATTTTTCCAGCAGGAATAATATTAGGTTTCGCAGCATGTTTTGTATGTATTTGTACTCAGGTTAATACAAAATTAATAAGATTTAAAAAAAATTCTTACACAATAATGACAAAATCAATAAATTGTAATAATCTAGAAAGTCCTCCAAAATATGAAGATGATAAATTATATGACAGATGTATTAAAAATCAAAATCAAAATCTAAATCAAAATCTAAATCAAAATCTAAATCTAAATCAAAATCTAAATCTAAATCAAAATCTAAATCAAAATTCACAACAATATATGTATAATACATTTGTACGTGTACAAAATGATGTTTAATTTTGTCAAATAAAAAGCAAATAATTGAAATAAAATAGTTTAATTTTTCCGATAAAATACTTATATCCTTTTTAATTATAATTTTTGTTGTAAAAAAATTTTTATGTTGTGCTTACTCCTAGAAATACAATAAAATAAAAAAATAAAATAAATAAAAATAAAATAGTTCATTTTAGCTTAAGGAAACTAGCAGTATATCAATTATACAAATAATCAATTATCCTATCCTAATTAAAATGAGCAAAGTTGTCTCTCCTTTTGAATCTGAAGTTAAAAACTGCTGGGCCTACGGCAAACTCGCCGTGGAGCTTCTTGAACGCGTTGCTGCTGACCACAACATGACGTTCGATGCCCTCTGGACCCAATATTTCCCAAATCTTTCACATGTTAAAGCCCTTAAAAACGCTCGCCACTTTATTAAGCAATGCGACCCCCGTAACAGTGTTGCCCCTGCCAAGAGCGATTACCACTTCTACCTTACGGCTCAATCGCAAGCCATCCAACAAAAAGGCGAAACCTACGAAATCGCCAAACACGGTAAAGCCATTGGTAACCTCTGGAAATCACTTTCGGAAACTGAACGCAGCACATACCAACAACTCGCTGCTGCTGACAAAGAACGTCGTCAAAAGGAACTCGATACAATTGAAGAAGCTATCCGCGCCGGTACTCTTCAAGACTCGCCTTTCCGCCGCAGTGTTCGTCACCGCACCGGTAACGTTAGTGCCCTTAACATGTACGTTAAGGAAATGACTCGTACCCTCCGTGAATCGGAACCGACGATGTCAAACACTCAACGTATGAAACAAATCCACCAACAATGGAGTGGTCTTTCGGAAGCTGATCGTGCTAAATACCAAAAGATCGCTGATGAAACAAACAAAGCTCACGCTGAAGCTGCTGCTGTTCCTGCTCCTGTTGCTGTTGCTGCCACCCCTGCTCCGGCAACCCCTACCAAGAAGGAAGCTGCCCCCAAAGCTGCTAAACCAGCTAAAGCCGCTGCTGCTCCTGTCAAGGAAGCCGCTAAACCAACCAAAGCTGCTAAGGAAACAGCTCCGGTCCCTGCTGCTCCAGTAAAGGAAGCCGCTAAACCAGCTAAGGGTGCCAAAGCTCCTAAAGCTACTCCTGCTGCCGCCACACCCGCCCCTGCCGCCGCTCCTGCGAAAGAAGCTGCTGCTAAACCAGCCAAGGGTGCTAAAGGTGCCACCAAAGGTAAATAAATAATTAAATTTAACCTTTAAGTTTTTATATTTTTTAAAATAAAATATATTTTTTCCATTTTCATATAGAAAAAATATAATAATAAAATTGATTTAATTATATATAATATCAATAAAACATTTGTATTGAATTGAATCAAAATATAAATATGTCAGTAACTGAAAATCAATTTACGGATTTATCAATTGAATTGACAAAAAAATTAACTTTAAAAACCAAAAAAGACAATGGAGTCTTTTTTACACCAAAATCTATTATTGAAAAAAATATGGACATTATCAAAAAAATTAAAGGATTCACTTTTAAAACTGTTTTAGAACCTTCTTGTGGTTCATGTGAATATATTAAATATATTGATTCTGTTTCTAATAACATTTCAATAACAGGAGTTGAATTTCTTGATGAAATTTACCAAAATATTAAAGATTTGAAATTTAAAAATGAAACAAAAATAATTAATAATGATTTTATTAATTATTCTAATAATAATTCTGATAAATATGATCTTATCATTGGTAATCCTCCATATTTCGTAGTATCAAAAGATAAATTAACATCATCATATGGAACCAGTGATAAAACTATGGAAGATTTTTATGACGGTCGTCCAAACATGTTTATTCTATTTTTGATTAAAGCTATTTCCAAAATGGAAAAAGGAGGTGTTTTATCATTCATTTTACCTAAAAACTTTATAAATTGTCTTTACTATAATAAATTACGCCAGCATATTTTTGATAATTTTACAATTATTGATATTGTTGATTGCGCAATTGATGATCAATATTTAGAAACTAAACAAGATACAATTATCTTTATTTTTCAAAATATTAAACCTCCGAAAGATGATAAAGATAAAGATAAAGATAAATTTTATAATAAAAAATGGTGTATGCTAATTAATGATTATTGTATTTTTAATACTCCTGAAAATATCGAAAAATTAACTAATTTGTATAAAGGTTCTTCAACTTTGGATCAACAAGGGTTTGATGTTAAGGTTGGTCCAATTGTTTGGAACCAACATAAATCAAAATTAACAGAAGATTCTTCTAATACTTTGTTAATTTATAGTAGCAATATTAAAAATAATAAATTAGAATTGGTAGAATATGATAATCCAGAAAAGAAGAAATACATTATAATGGATGGTAAAACTGATCCTCTTTTGGTTTTAAATAGAGGATATGGTAAAGGTCAATATACATTTAATTATTGTTTGATAGATATCAAGGAACCATATTTAATTGAAAATCATTTAATTATGATTATTAATAAAAATAAAAATAAAAATAAAACATCAACAAAGGATGAATTAATTAATAAATATAAAAAAATTATTGATTCTTTTAATAATCAAAAAACAAAAGAATTTGTTGAAATATATTTCGGAAATAATGCTATTAATACTACCGAAATTAAACATATTTTACCAATTTATATTTAGTCAAACTTTAATTTAAGATTTAAGATTCAATCTTTTCATCTTTTAATACTTATTTGCCATGCCGGATTTAATATACCCGCATGATTACGCCATCTCAATAGCATATTTATAATTGTATTGGATTTAGTAGAACATACTATTGTATGTATCATTCCATCTTTATTTTTTTTTAATTCTTTAATTCCATTTATACTTAATTCATCATCTCGAATACAATCAATAGTTATATTATTATTATTATTATTATTATTATTATTATTTAACGGATCATAACACATATATATTTTTTGTGATTGTGTGTCAATTAATTTTTTACTAATTTTTTCCAAATCAATTGTATCTTTAATAGATAACAAATAGTCATTAATAGATTTGTTAACTAATTTTTTCTTTTCTTCAATATGTTTTTCTTCATTTTCATAAATATATTGAAACCATTTATGTTTTTTATATGAAGTTTGAAATACAGACTTCAAATATTCTTCTTTTGATATTTTAATATCAGTTTGATATAGTTTACTTATTTGTTCAATATAATTTTCATAAAAATACTCGGCATAATCAGTATTAAATTTACTTGAAATTGATATAAATTGAGGGCATTCATCGATTTTACAACAATTAAATTTAAATTCTACTTTTTTTTTGATTTCGGTTTCTGTTTCTATTTCTGGTTGAACTTCATCATTTTTTTTCTGATTATCTTTTGAAAAATTATAAATTATATCAAAATCATAATTAAAATTTCGACCAGCTTTAATCTTACATTCAACTGATATATATTGACCTTTTTTTGAGGTTTCGTCTTCAATAATTTTATTAATAAAACCATCAATCGATTTTTTTAAATTAAACCATTGTAAACTATAATTATAATAGTCAGTTGGAATACCCCCATTAATAATCTTTTTGATAATATTTTCACGTAATTTATTATTCAAATCATTATTTTCTTTTCCATCAGAATTTTTTTTAAATAGTTTTATACTATCTAGATTAATTGAATGTTTTATTTTATTTAATTGAATATAAATAGGAGGTAATTCATTTATCCTAATTATATTTTTAATAATAGTTTTTAAAATATTCATTTTATCTAAATTATTACAATTAATACATTTAGACATTTTATATTATTTATAATTTTGTATTATCTTTCTATTTTAATAAAAAAAATATTATATAATAATTTTTCAATTTTTATTCATTTATTCAAGGATTCTATTATATTACTTTTATAATCTACAAAATTCTAAATCTAGACATGATTCAATTAAACAACTAATTCCTAAATTAGCAATAATATGTAATGTAGAATGCCATAAATCACCATCAAATTTTCTATTAGAAGTTTCAAATATATAATACATTAAGAATAGATAAATAATAGCCATAATTGTTCCAATATAAAGCCAGTTAAAACTAGCACATTGATAAGTAAAATAAATAATACTAAATTGACAAATTATTATATCTAATACACGAAATAATGGTGTAATAAATGTAAAGAATCCAATATAATATGTTTTATTATTTTTATCTTTATTTTTATCTTTCTCTTTCAAACTTTCTTGATGGAAAAATAAAATCGTTCTAGATCCGTGATAAAGCCAAGAAGTTGTTAAACAAGCTAAACATCCAATAACTAAATCATTACAACCTCGAAAATATGAATGTAATGTAGTCCAAATAAAACACGAACTAGTGATAAAATTTAATAATCCACATTGTAGTTGAGATGATATTTTAATTTTAGAATATAATATATCTAGAAAAGTCATATATATTGATATTTGATTTCAAAACAAAAAAATAAAAATAAAATAAATTTTCAATTTTTATTCATTTTAATCTTAATAAGTACAAGAATTTATTAAGATCTCCAATCATTTCATCTCTCATGTTTAGAAGATCAGTATCTCTTTCCATATCTAATTTTTTATGGACTTCAAGTAGAAATTCAATAATTGATTTAATATATTCTTCTAATTTAGCATTGTTTTCTAAATTAGGAATATGTAAATTATTATAATTTTCCATATGTAATTTAATATGTGTCTTACCAAGTAATGTTTCAACATATTTATCTATTATTTCACCTAATGTTTCTAAAAGACCATCAGTTGCTTTATGAGCAGCATAAGAATCTGTCTTCCAATGGAAAAGACGGACAACTATAGGAATTTCCAGCATTTTTCTAACAAATACCTTTACATAATCTTCTTTGGATCCAATATGTCCTATAGTAACCATTTTTTTACCTGTTTTTTTTAAAGTTTTTTTCCTACTTTGAGTTTTGGTAGAACCAAATGATAATAATGAACTCATTTTCTGTATATTATTTATATTTATAAACTATTTAAATATTTGGAAGAAAAAATTATTTTCTTAATTTTGACATTCTAGATTTATTTTTACGTGATTTTTTTATTTTTTTTGACCCACCTTTGGTAATAAGTTTTGATCTACTTTTATCTGTTTTAGTTAAATCTTTTAATTCATTAATTTTTGATAATTGACTATTTTGATAATTATCAACAGATTCTTTAATTATTTTTAAGGCATCCGCTTTCCCTTTAATAGATTTAATTTTAACAAATTTTCCAGGAGAAAGATCTTTATAATGTTGAAAGAAATGAACAATCTTATCAATTGTTTCCTTTGGAACATCTGAAAGAGAATTGATTTTTTGATATCTTGAATCAACTTTATTATCAGGGTAAACAATAATTTTTTCATCCATTCCAGCTTCATCTTCCATAACAATAACCCCAACTGGTTTAACTTTAACTAAACTCATTGGATAAATAGGGTAATCAACTGGCATTATAATATCAAGAGGATCACCATCACCACCTAAAGTTTTGGGAATATAACCATAATTACCAGGATAAACCATCGAAGTTTGTAACATACGATCTAATCTGAGTAAATTATATTCCTTATCAACTTCGTATTTTGTTAATGTTTGATTTGGTATTTCAATAATAACATCCATTTTAATTATTATTTATTATTTGTATTTACATTTACAATTAGAAAAAAATAAATATTGTATCAAAAAATAAAAAAAAATAAAACCATTATTTATTATTTGTATTATTATTTGTATTATAATTTGTAATAGTTTGAATTGTACTAAATAATTGCTCATCTTGTTTACCAATTAAAGGATCAAAAGTAAACCATCTATCTTCTTTTTGATTTTCTTTCCAAACTTGGTCCAATGCCCATTTTTCCCAATTAACTCCTGAAGTTCTTGAACTATCTTTTGACATATTTTGAACACATTTTTCAAATATACTGATCATAACAGGATAATAACTTTTATTTACAATATAACCTGATCCAGCCTGGGCATCTTTAATTTTTTTAAGAAAAGGATATTTAGTATCAGTTGTTTTACCATAAAGATGTGTTAACATAACTACATCCCATTCATTTTTATTAACTTTGTTAAAAAAATCATTAAATAGTTGATGTGTTTGATTTTTATCTGTTGAAAATTTGAAATCATCTTCTAAAACGATAACATTTTCAAACCCATTGTCACTAGCATATTTGATCGCATCTAAATGACTTTTAGCACAACCTAAATGTCCATTTCCGGGTGTATAGTGAGCTGAAATTCGATGAACTTTATTCATTTGAACCATTTGATTTTTAAGTTGTTTGGTAATGGCTTCTAATCTATCCTTTCTATTGTCTAAATTAATAAACAATATTTGTTCAACCATGTTCATACCACCTGGATAATATTCCTCTGGTTCAAATTTTTCTAATTTATTTTTATATAAATACATAACATAAATGACCAATAATAAAAGTCCCGAAATAACTATATAAAATATATAGTCTTTTTTATCTTTAATATTATTAAGAATCTTTTTCATTTGTTTCATTATTAAAACTATAAATAAATTTTATAAACTAAATAATTTATTTATATAATCGGAAAATAAATAAAAATAAATTTAAAACTTCAACGTCTTATTCTTTGACAATATAATCTTTTATTTATAAGCTATTCATAATTTTAAGTTTTTTATATGTTGATACTAATTGATTCTTATAAACTAAATCTTTAACATTATGATTATTAATTTTATTATCTTTATTTTTAAGTTTTTTGTAAAATCCAATTAATTCTTTTTTATATATAATGTCATGTATATTATATATTTTATTTGTATTCGTAGAATCTGGAAGTATATTTTCTTCAATATTAATGATTGCTTGTACAGTTTTACTATCCTCTTTAATTTCATTGTCATGAATTATTTGTTGATCTAAATCATTAAATTCTTCTTTAATAATAATTTCCTCAATTTGTCTATCTTTTTCATCACATTCTGTTTCTTCTTTTTCTACCTCTTCTTCTACCTCTTTTAGTTTTTCTTCAAAATTATTAATGGTTTCTTCCATAGCTTTGTCATCATCATCTTTAATTTTTTCATTTTCATTAATTATTTGTTGATCCAAATCATTAAATTCTTCTTTGATAATTATTTCTTCAATTTCTATATCTTTTCTATCTTCTTCCATTTCTATTTCTTGTTCTTTTTCAAACTTATAAATAGTTTCTTCAACATTATAATTTTCTTTTTCATTGATTTCATTATTATCAATATGAATAATTTGTTTATCTATATCATAAAATATTTGATTATCAACATCTTCCTTAGTACTAGGTTTAGCAATAATATCTGGATTAGATTCAATTATAATATCATCATTATCATTAATCATTTCACTACTATTAATATCATTTTCTAAGAAATCATCAATATCAATATCAATATCAACATTGATCACATTATTAATATTATTATTAATATCATTATTAATATTATTATTTATAGGTTCATGGTTTTCATCCTTTTTAACTATAAGATTATTAATAGCTTCAATTATAGTTTCTATTTTCAAATTATTTATTTCATCTGAATAATAATTATTATCTTCTATAATTTTTTCAAATTGACTAATATCATTTTCTATGATTTTTGTAGATTTTTCATTATTTTCTAATAATTGTTGATTAATTATCTTCATAAAATCTTCAATACTTTTAACATCAATTTGTGTTGATGATGAATCATTTATATCAAAAATAGTATTAATTTGAATATTTTCTAAGTTATCTTCTGATTCACTTTCAACATTTGCTAATTCTTTATTAATAGCTTCAATGATAGTTTCAACACTAAAACTATTAATTTCAGATCCTATCTCATCTTCAAAATTTATACCATTTTCAATAAAATGTTCAAATTTTTCCAAATCACATTCTGTTTCCTTTTCTTTCCCACTTTCATTTTCTTTATTTTTTTCATTATCTTTTTTATCTTGAAAATCAAATGATGATATTATTTGTGAGGTATATTTTATATACTCTTCTATAACTGTTTTCTCCAAATGTTTTATTTTATTTTTTAACATTTTTAATTCTAATTCATTACCACTAATTGATTTATTTAATTTTTGTATAGACTCTAATGTAGTTAATTTAATTTCATTAATTTTACTTTCATAGACTAATAAAGAATCATTATAAAATTTTTCTTTAACCCCAAATTTATTTTTTAAATCATTCAAAATAGTTTGATTACTTACCAAAAGATTTTTCTTTTTAGTTAATTCTGATGTTTTTCTTTTATACAAATCGATGGATTGGTTATTTTTTTGTACAATTTCATTATAATTACTATTGAGTAATGAAATTTGTGATTTCATATCATTTATTTCTTCAGTATTTGTTTCAATTAAATTATTAATTTGATCAAAACTTACTTTATATTTTTCAGTGATTATATTAATATCATATTCAGCTTTTTCAGCAAATTTATTCATATATTTATAATGATCTTTCAATTCTTCTTCTTTAGAATTAATTTTTGATATAATAAAACCTTTCTCTTCAACAAATCTTTCATTAATATTTTTCAAATCAATATCAAGACTATTTATTTTTTCATTTAATTGATTTATTTCTAATTTAATTTTTTTAAATTTATCTTTATTTTCAATTAAATACTTTTTATCTTGGTCAATAATATTTTTTTCTCTTTTTTTTATTTGACTAATTAATTTACTTTTTTTTTCAATTGAATTACTTAATTTTTTAATTTCTAATTTAAAAGGATCATTATTAATTAGATTATTTAATTTTTGAGTAGCATTATTCAAATCAATTAAAGAATATTGATATTTATCATTCAAAATATTTCTCTTTTGTTTAAGATCACCTAAAGAAATTTTTAAACTCCATTTAATTTGGTTTAAATCATTAATTTGTTTTTTATTAATATTTACATTCAACGTTTGTATTTGTTTATCAACATCTGAAATATTGATTTCAATCTTACCTATTTCAGTATCAATTTGATTTAATTCTGATTCTTGTCCTAATATAATATCTTTAATTTCATTAATTAATATTATATTTTCATTTTTAATATCAGAATACCAATTATTTTGATTATTAATTAAAATATCTTTTTCGTTTGAATTTTCATTTATCTGATTTTCTAAAGACTTAACATATACCTTATTTTTCTTTTTTTCAATAAGCCATTGTTTTGAAAATTCAGACAATTTTCTTCTTTCAATCTGTTTATCTAAAGACTGTTCAGATAAAGTTTCATTTAATATATTAATAGTTTCATAAATTTCTTCTTTTCTGTCTGTATTTGATTCAATTGTTATAGCCCAACGATTAAGGAAATTTTGATAATCTTCCTGTAATTTAGAAAGTTCAGATTTGTAATAATTTTCTCTTTCTTGACCAGATAATTGATTCGCCTTCAATTCTATTCTAATTTTTAGTATTTCATTTTGTTGTGATTGACTTAATTTATTTTTTTCATTGTCATAATTTTTTTTAATATTTTGCTTATCTTTAATATTTGTATTTATTTCAATAATTTTTTTATTTAGTTCTTTTTTTAAAGAATCTATATCTATAGTTTCAGGCTTATTATTTTCAACATAGATTTCACATTCTTTTATATCTGTTAAAATTTCTAATATTCTACTTTGGTTATTTTCTATTTGATCCTTTTCTTTCTCAATGTCAGACAATAATTTTGATTTTTCTTCATCTAAAATCTTAATCTGTTGAATTTCATTATTTTTTAATATACTAATTTTATTATTTATCAAACTAGATAATTGCTGATATATTTCTAACTCTTCTTGATACCTTTTTTTTAAACTTTCTAGTAAAATATAATTATCTGTTTCTTCAAACATTTTGTATATTTGTATCTTTTACTTTAGATAATTATATTTTTCATATACTTTTTAACTAAAATAAAATAAAATAAAATAAAATAAAATAAAATAAAACAAAAATAAAAGAAACTAAATCTAATATGGACATTTATAAGGATTAACTAAATCTGGATAATCTAAATATGTATATTTTTGATATTTATCATCTATATCATTTGGATTGTATGGATTGTACATTGAATATAAACTTCTTAATGAAGATTCTCTAAAATATGGATGATTGGCATATATACGTGGTGCTTCTCTATAATAATGAAGAATTGGAGGTGGACATCTTATATCATAATATAATCTAGGATATATATCTCTGGTAGGTAAATTCCATACCCAAGGAACCCAATTTTCTTTACTTTCTATTAAATGATATATTAAAAGAATACATATAAATATAATGATAAATACTTTTGTTGCAGAATTCATTTTTTTGAAAAATAAAAGTTTTCTCTTTTATTAAATAAAAAAGATATGTTTATCTTTGAAAAGGTAAAAAAAACAAAAAAACCAATGGTTAAAAAAACAAAATCACGTTTAACTCACAAAAAAACAAAAGTAAGTATAGATAGTTGTAGTCCAGCTAATCAAGATAATAAGACTACATGTTTTGATTTTGATGAATTAGTTAAAATAGCAAAAGATTGGAATAAAAAACATTCAGAAGATAAAATCAAAATATCTAAAAGTATGAATCGTCGTCAGCTTTGGAAAGAAATTGATAAACGTCTTAAAAATAGATGTAATACTGAATGGTGTTGGATTGAACAAGAATTTGTTAATAAGTTAGACCGTAAAGAATTAGCAGGTATTTTTAGACCAAAAATGCCAAAAAGTTGGAAAAAGAATAAATATGAATGGTTAAATACAAATGATATTGAATCTGTAATGGAACAATATGAAGAGAAATATCCAAATTTCAGATTTATTGGACCTGTTCCAATTGATTTTGATTATGAATATAGTGCCGGTAAATGTATTGTTAATGAATTATGTAAGTTAAGTATTAAAAGACTTATGGATGAAAAAATAGATAAATTAGGGATTATTTACAATTTAGATCCACATGATCAACCTGGTTCTCATTGGGTAGCTATGTATTTAGATTTAAAAAAGAAAGCAGTTTATTATTTTGATTCATATGGAACAGTTCCACCAGATGAAGTTCAAAAATTAGTTGAAAGAATTCAAGAACAGGGTAAAGAGTTAAATATGGATATTAAATATGAATATAATCAAACTAGACATCAATATCAAAATTCAGAATGTGGTGTTTACTCAATGTATTTTATTATCCAACTTTTAGAAGGAAAGAAAACATTTAATAAAATAAATAGCAAAAGAATTAAAGATGAATTTGTTAATTCTAAAAGAAAAACATATTTCTTATCTGATTAATTTTATTCAATTTAGATTACTGAAAAAATTCGTAGATTTAATTTATTTTTTTTATGATAATTATAATAAATATAATTAGTATATAAGTATTATTAATTAATTTAATTTAAATTAAAAGAAAATGTCAGTTCGCGATGTGTATTTATCTGAAAACAATATAGATTTTTTATACCAAGACGTAAGTAATCAAGTATTAACTAAAATAAATTTTAATCTTAATAGTTCATCCAAATACAAAAATACAATTATTGGTATGATGGATAAAGTTTATAATAATGCTGATAAAAAAATAATTAATAATTTATCAGCTTTGAATCGTTATACTTCACAAAAGATAGCTGATTATTTTGTTAATCAAATTTCAAAAAAACAAAGTTTAGCAGCTTCTAGTTTTACAACTCCTATGATGGATAGACCATTGAAATCATTTTCACATGGGAATGAATCAGAACTTAATAATCGTTTAGAAATAATTAGAAATGAAAGAATGAATGATAATGGTAATCCAGTTAGAAAAGAACTTCCTGATATGACACCAATTTCAGTACAAGATTTAGAATCTACCAAAGGTGAAACAGATAAAAGATACCAAGAGTTATTAGCATCAAGAGGAAATTCTCAAACTCAAACTCAAGCACAGGTACAGCCACAATTACCCCCTCCTCAACTTCAACAAATTCAACCTCAAAGAAATCAAAATCAAAAAGAGATTAAACAAGGAAATCAATCTAAACAAAGTTCTAAAATGGCAAATGCCGATAATAACTTTAATATTTTACCATACACTATTAATGATGATTTCAATAATCAATTATCAAATCCTGGACAACCATTATATTTTAATTCCGATGAAATGAATAATGTAACAAATGATCATGTTTCTTTAAAATATGAAGATTTACAAAAAACTAGAAATAAAGAAATCAATGAATTTTTAAATTATCAACAAACCACCGAAAATAAACCTGTTTTTAATCATATTCCAAATCCTCAAATTCAATATCAACCTAATTTACAAGGTAGATTAGAAAAAACAATTCAAACTTCACAAGATTTTAATGATCCTAGAATAGAAGGATTTCAAAATCAATCAACTGAAAGGGTTGTAAATAATTCTAATTATTTAGGTGAACGTTCGATGATTGATCAAGTGAATGCTTTAAGAAATCCGACTGATTTTGATAGAACACAAATTTATACAAATAGTAATCAAGCTCAAGAAAGAAACCCAAATACTTTAAGAGTTGCGACCTCTCAAGACCATGTTTATACCCCTTCTCAAGAATTAATGAACCCTATTTATGATTTCTTGGTTGAACAATTAAAAAATTCTAGCAGAGATTATCAAGATGTTCCTCATTATATAGTTGTCAGTAGTGAAGATAGACAATGGGAAAATGATGTTGAAAACCGTTATAAATTTTTAGTTCACTTTAAACCAACTTCAAGTCAATCTGGGGTAGGTATTGATGAATTATACCGTAATGTTGTTTCAGTTGAAGTAGTTAAAGTTATTTTTCCACATGATAGATTATCTGTACCATTTGATAATCGTATATATCTAGATTTACAATCATATCCTTTCTTAGTTATGGATATTGATGAATTAGATGGTGTATTCAGAGGTAGTAATAATACAATAAATGACGCATTTGCTCTTCTTTTATTTGACAAAGCTTACGATTCAGAAGTATTAACACATGATCAAATTCATCGTGTTATGTCAACTACAGATCAAATAGAAAAGAAATTTGATCGACAATTTAAAAGAGGGTTTATGTCATTCTGTCCATTCTTATTTGAGAAAAAGAAATATCCAAACACTCCACTTGCTTCATTAAATAGAATGACTATTCGTTTTTATAGACCAGATGGTCAACCGATTAGTTTAGAAAATGATCATTTACCAATTGAACAAATTTCATATGTTGATAATCCAACTGATATTGAATTAATTGAAACACCAGGTTTTCCTTTAACAACAGATGGTAAATATATTGAAATTGTTACAGGTAAATGGTTTAGTAATAGAACTTATCGTGTAGGTGATTTGATTAAAATTAAAAATGTTAAATTAACGAATCATGTAATTAATAATGATTCTAGATTTGAAGAATTTATTAATCGACCAGAAGGTCACATTATTATCAATCTAGAATTAGAAGATTCCGGTCCAACTAATAATAAAGGATGTATCAGAAAATTATATATTTCACCTCCAGGAGATATTAACTATAAAACAGGAACTTTAGATCCAAATAGTTATTACGAACCTTCAACTACAAATCCAGTATTATTAGAAACACTTGAAAATGGTAGTAAAGGTGTTTTAATTAATTCTTCTATGCAGGTTCATATAACATTTAAAATTGTAACTAGAGAAGATAAGACTATCTCAATCATTAAACCTGTAAATGTTTAATTTATAAATGTGAAGTAAAAATATCTAAAATAAAAAAATTTAAAATAAAAAATTTATAATAAAAAATTTATAATAAAAATTATGTATTAAACTTGATAACCTAAAACTGCTGTTGTATTTGTGTTTTTTCTTTCTAAATTCATATTAGAAGTATTAAAAATTATAGCAGGTGGGGTTAATGACACTTCTGTACCACTTGTTTGAGTTTTATCACCAAATGCTTTCTGAAATCTCGTCGGAGAAATTACTGTTGAAGATGGTGTAGATGATGATGTAGATGATGATGTAGATGGTGGATTTAATCCATTATTGTTTTCTGACCCTCCACCAATTTGACTGGATTTTTTTTCATTTAATATTGAATTATATATATTATCACTAACCGGATAACTATATAGATATAAATAATCTACAACTTCATTTATTTCAGGCTTTTTATACAATTTATCTACATATTGCTTATGTATATTTATATTTTTTTCAAAATTATTTCTAAAAAAACTTTCATTATTTCCAGAATCTGTAAATAAATTATTAATATCCTTAATAGTTTGATTTTGCCGGTCAATATGTTTTTCTAAACAATTTGATGGTAATTTTTTCATTGCTGAAAATGAACACATATCATCAAATTTACCAAAACCTAAATTTGTATTAGTTTTTAATCCCCAGTTTGTTAAATTATTTAATATCTTATTACATGAATTATAAGTACCTTTTGTTTTATAATATAAAATATCATTTTCATTTATACATTTATGATAGTCTTCATTTGAAAGTTCATCTTCTGCTATAATTGATCTTGTTGTAACAAAATTTTCAACTTTTATTAAACTAATAACAATTATAAATGTACATAAAAATATTATGAATAATATTCTACTATCCATTTTATTACTTTTAATTTAACTTAGAGAAATTAAATTGAATTTAATACTGAAAATAAAATATAAAAATATTAAAATATAATATATTAAAAAATATAAAATTTAAATGGGAAATTTTTTTTCATATCCAAAAAAACAAAATAAATCTGTTAGATTTAGTACTTCAAAAGAAATAATTCAAATACCCTTTATTGATGAACAACCAATTGTATCAGAACCGGAAGCCGTATCAGAACCTGAATTAAAAGTTGTAGAACAAGAAAATCCAGTTGTATCTTCACATGAACCAGTACTAGAAACAAACCAATTACAAAATGAAGAAGAATTATCTGAACTTGTAGTTGAAAAAGTAATTGAACAAGTAATTGAAACAGAAATGGAAAAGACTAAACAATTAAAGTTAGTTGATAGTGATACGTCATTACCTCCTACATCAGATGCATATGATGATTTACCACCCTTAATTGAGTGTGATGTTGTCAATAGTCACATACTAGTTCCAGATATAACTGGTTGTTCTTCTTCAACTTCTACTTACACAACTACTGGTTGTTCTCCTTCACATTCTATATCATTATCACATACACCAGATGGAAATGATTATTTACCACCTTTAATAGATTGTGATATGATCAATCGACCAATACCAATTCCAGATTCTATTACTAATTCAATTGATAATTCTGAATCTTCTTCATGTATTGAAGAAATTATAACTGAAATATCAGAAAGAGGACCTGTTTTTCCTAATTCTGAATCTGCTTCAATTAATGAATTTAAAGAGGAAGAAGAACAGAAAGATGAAAATAAAACAATAATAGACAAGGCTGATGATGGTGATTCAGAATATGAAATTAATTCATTAAATGAAAATGATATTAAGAAAGTTAAAGATTATTTAATATCAAAAATTGAAGAGACGGAAAATGAAAACATAAATGGCGATGATGATAAAGAAGAAGATAAAGAAGAAGATGAAGACTTATCAAGTGATAAACAATCTGATGAAATCATAATCTAGGTAATATCATATTTTATTTTATTTTTTTCATAATTATTCATAAAATTATTAGATAAAGTATTCCCCACATTTTCTAATATTTTATCTTTCATAAATGGAACTAAATTAATTAAATAATTTGAAAAAGCATGACCCCAATAAGCACATGTATGTCCTTGTACATTACCTAACATTTTAATAACATTATTAACAAATATTAGACTATCAACATTAAATATAGTCCCGCTTAAACATGTTGTATTTTCCGTTATTACAGCTCCGGGTGTTATATTAAGTATATCAAATTGATTAATATATTCTTTGTAAATTGAGTTACCTTGATAAAATCCAAAGGCATTTGCTGCTTCATAAACACTTAAATAAGGTACTGATATTTCATTACTTGTTGTCAAACCAAATAAAAGATTTGGGTGTAAACATTGGGCTGTTATATTAATCAATGCGCTTTTGATTCCTTTATTTTTTCTATTTAAAAACCCAGGAATAACCATTTGTGTTAATCTTGATTGAACAATTGTTCCTGTAGCAATAGTATCATTAATTAATTGTGAAGGCATTTCATGATATGGTTTCCAAGCAGTTCTATATCCTACATTATTTATTAAAACACTAATTTTATCTTTTTTCTCTTCAATGAATTTTTCTATATCATCAAAAAAATTAGGTTCAAATGCTTTTCTAAAATCTTTTAAAATAATATGTGTTTTAACATTTGGATACTTTTGCTTGATATCATTTTGAGTTTGTATAGTTCTTTTTGAACCAATCATTAAAACATTAAAACCCCTTTTGGCAAATTCTATGGAAAAGTTCTTACCTTGTCCACTTGAAGCACCTGTTATTATAACCCATGTATTTGTACCATATCTTTTGGGTAAATCTAATTCTGATATTAAAAAATATTTATATATACCATTGATTAAACTAATAAATAATAAAAAGATTTGTATTAAAAATATCAGTAAAATAATAAATATCAGTTTATTATCAATATTTATATGTAGATTATATTTAGCCATTCTTTTTGTAATATAATCAAGAATAAAAAAATTTAAAAACAAATTCAGAGAAAATAATTAATTATTTGCTGATTTTTTATTGTGATTTTTGTTCACTTGTTTGACGAGGACCACGTGGGCGACGAGGACCTGATGTGGATGGTTTAGGTTTGTGACCAGCATCTCCACGAGGACCAGTTGAGGTCGATTGAGATTGTGTGGCTGTTTGATCGCACATAAGGGAACCACCGAAAACACCAGTTACATTAACAGCTTGAACAACATGTTTTGAGCTGTCTGATTCCGAATCAGCACTACCAAGTTGAAATGAAACATATTCACCTTGAACTAGTGAACGGTAACCACTTGTTTTAGGGGTAATGTGTTGTTGATGAACAAAGATATCTTCGTTTTTACGAGATCCTTCAGATACAATTGTAATAAAACCATAGCCAATCCGGTTATTAAACCATTTTACTTGACCAACGTAAGAAGTGCTATCAGCAGAATTAGATACTTGAGTTTGAGACATTTTTAATATTATAGTTTCGTTATGTATTAAAATATACATCATTCCTTATATCATTTTTAATAATATAAAAAAATAATAAAATTAATAAATTTAATTATATAAATTGTGCTGAAAGCTTCTTATTCATATAAAATTATTAGTTTATCTAATAAAATATGAAAAAATAGAATTTGAATCTATTGTCATTTGAATACTATCTTCAATTGATTGTGAAGCATACCACCAACCTTTTGGTAAATGTAAAATTTTACCTTTTGGTAAAATAATTTCTATATAAGCAGCTTTAGGAAATAAAGGATATTTAGCTTTTTCATCATCTGATAATTTTTCCCAATTCCAAAAATTTATTTCACCTTTATATAAGTTTTTTTCTTGATTAGGATAAAATAAAATATATCTAGTTTTACCTTGCATTTGTAATATTAAATGACGATGACCTTCTACTTTTTTCAGTTCAGTTGTATTATCTTTCTTCAAAATATTATTTTCATACCAATGATTAATACAAAATGGTAAGTAATAATTTTTACTGTATTTATCTAAAAGTTTTATAACAACTTTATCTTTAGTTAAATCTGGTTGTACTTTTAAATACTCAAAATCTATTTCATTAAATCCATCCCAATGATCTAAAACATCCGTTATTATAATAGGTAACTTATCTATAAAAGATCTTTCTAGATTGTCAGGTGATGGATCACTAACTTGTAATATTTCATAATAATTACTTTTTTTAATATATTGGTATATATGACAATAAAAAAAGAATCCTAGAAACAAAATTGCTAAAGCTAATAAATAGTAATTCATTTAGAAATTAAATAGAAAAATTATATTTAAAAATAACTTAATTTTTAATTGTTTTGGATATAAAAAATAATTAAAAAATTGAAAATTAATGTCTATATTTAAAATATTGAACATGGTAATTTGTAAAATACTGATTAATTCTCCCATTCGCGTGAAAGATTAGTATTTTACTTTTTTTTATTTTTTATTTTTTTATTTTTTTATTTTATTTTACTAGTTAAACCCATATCTAGAAGATACAAAATCCAAATAATGTAAAGGGACTATTATATTATGATATTTAAAATATTTAGCTATGACATCACCAGACATTATACCTTTAAATTCTTTACCATCATTAAATAAAATTGTAACACCATGCTGGCAATAAGATCTTTGATTCATTTCACATATATTTGAAATCTCAATGATCTTATAACTAGAATAATCATCTATGTTAAAGTTGTTATTGAATTCCATTTTTCAATAAGTATATATAATTTTGAATTATATATTATATTTTATTTATGCTACTATTTTTTTTCAATTTTATAATATATTTTTCAACTAAAAATAAAAATACTTAAAAAATAATAAACAAAATAATAAACAAAAATTGATTTTCTAAGTATAGATAATCAAATATAAAAGAATAGATAAAATGTGGGATATTAAATTTAAATTACCAAATACTCCCTGGACTTTAACTGGGTTTTCAAAAGCGGCTTATAGGACTTGTTTTTATATTCCAGAATTAAATATAATGTTTGATGCTGGTAATCAAGCAATTGGAGCACCAGATCATATTTTTATAACTCATACACACGCAGATCATATAGCTTCTTTACCTTTAACAATTTTAAATACCATGAACAATAATTATATTCATCTATTCAATATTTATGCTCCAATAAAATCAGAACAATATATTCTAGATTATGTTAAAAGTATGTTCAATCTCAATTCTCTTTCATATTTTAATAAAAAACCATATCTAGAAGATATATATAAATTTAATGGATTTGATGAACCTAGAAATATATATATTGATATCAAAAATATTAAATTTGAAGTTAATATTTTTAAATGTATACATACAATCCAAACTATTAGTTATGGATTTAGTTCGATAAAAAATAAGCTCAAAGAGGAATTTATAGGTATAGATTATCAAGAGATAAAAAAATTAAGATTGGAAGGTGTTCAAATTACACATGAAGTTGTCGAGAAACAATTTACATATATTTGTGACACTAAAATAGACATCCTAGTTAAACATCCTGAAATTTTAGATTTTCCAATAATTATTATAGAATGTACATTTTTGTATGAAGAAGATATTGAAATTGCTAAAGAAAAAAAACATATTCATTGGAATGAATTAAAACCATATATTTTAAAAAATCCGGATAGATTATTTATCTTAATACATTTTAGTCAAAGATATAAAGATGATGAAATTTTAAAATTTTTTAATGAAGAACAATCTAGAACGGAAGATATTTTAAATATCAAACCTTGGATTTAGGATTTAATATTTAGTTCTAAAAATTTATAATAAATAAAAAGCATGTTTTATAAATATTTTCTATCTATGTAATTAAAATATTAGTAAATAGTTAATATGTCAACGACAGAAAAAAAAATATATGGACCATATGGTGTTGAACTTACACCAAACCAAGAAGTACACTATCCAACATTGGTTTACAAAGAAGCTACTTTTAAATCTTTTAGTGAATTGAGAGAATTTATTATAAAGACTATTCTAACAACATACAGAACTACTTATGTAAGCTCTTCATATGAATCACAAGGTTCTACCAGTATTAAAATGTATGAACCCCATGAAATTAAAGAAAAAATATATGGGATTAGAGCAAAAGATATTCCTAACTATTATGATTCAAAAATTAAATCATTATCTGTGTTCTTAACAAATGTAAATTCTACTATTTTAAAATATAGTAAAGATGGTAAAATTGGTGGTAAAAGAGATGTCTATTTAAGATATAAATTTAAAAAATATCGAAAATATCAACCTAAGTGCGAAGGAGATAAATTTTTTATACCTGGTTTTTTTACAAGTTCAAGTAAAAGATACGTAGATAATTTTAATAATGAAAGTTCGTCATCTGCCAATAAAAAAATATATAACGGGGTTAAAGTTTGTTTTGATTATTTAAAAAAAATATTAATTTCGTTATTTAAATACAGTTTAGGTGAATCTTTTGATAAATATAAAACACATATTGAAAACTTTATTGATTATGAATTAAAATTAAAATATATTAGTATTAGTGGTAATACATATAAATATGAACCAAAATCATTCTCATTAAGAGGTGGTTCTAGAAAAAACATAAAACACAATTCTACTTCTAAATCTAGATCTAAAGTTTTAAAATCAAAAACTTTATTGAAAACAAAAAACACATTAAAAAAGACATTTAAAAAATTAAGGAATGATAGAAAAATAACAAAGAAAAAGGATTAGTTTTTACTTTCTATGTTTTTTACTTTTATTTTTATTTTTACTTGTAGATAAAGAAGACCCTCCTTTAGATTGGTATTTTTTCATCGAGCGTCTCTTTTCATCTTTTACTTTTAATTTATCTTTTGATTTTGATTTTGATTTTGATTTTTTCTTATAAAAAGCAGGAAATGTTTTACCATCTTTTACAATTAATTCACCAACTGGTTTAGATCTACCAGCACCTAAAATACTATTTGTATAGAATAATTTTTTATGACCAGGTGGAACATTTAATTCATAATAATATTTAACACCTTTAACACTAAATTCACCCATAGCAATCTTAATATTTTGTTCTTGATGTTCTTCTGCTAAACCTACTGTATCCATAATACTTGGTGCTGAAAGATATTCATCTCTATTTTTACTATCATAATCTAAACATTTAAATGGTTTATTAGGGTTAAAGTTCAAATTAGCATGAATATTACAGTCAAAAGCTACTTCTTTAACTAATTTTAAGAAAGCATCAATTACATTCTTTTTACGTTCTGAAATAATATACAAAGACTCATCTGATGTAACAATTTGACCTCTTTTTTGTAAACCATCATTGAATCTTGCGACATCACCTCTTAAATTAGGTTCATTCATGATTCTAATTTGTTGAGCAGAATAAGAAGCTAAATAAACATATACTTCAACATTTCTTTCTTCTTGTGGAAGTGTTAAATGTGATCCTGTTCTAACAGCACGACCAATAACTTGATCAATTAAAACAGGTTGCCAATATGGTTCCATAATATGAACTTGGCGTACGTTAAATAAAGAAATACCTTCAGCACCAGTCTTTGTAGTCATAAATACTCTAATAACATTACCATGTTTATTCATTTCATCTCCATATTTTTGTTTTAATTGTTTCTTTAATGTTTGACAGCTGGAAGGAAGTAAATCTAATTCACCATTAAAAACTTTAATTAAGATCTCACGTTTTTCCTTATCTTTATCCCCTGCCCATGTTACATATTTCCATTTATTATCATCTTCTGGTTCATTATTAAGAACCCAATGACCATCTTCTTTACGAATATCAAACTCAACATAATCACCAGTTGCTTCTAATGATAAACAAAATGTATTTAAACCAATTAAAGTAATAAATTGACTGTATACAAAGACACAACCAGGACTTTCTTGTATTTTCTGAATCATTTTAAGATATTTGGGTGAATGGCGAGCTAATGACCCATTTTCAATACCAAGGTATTTTGTCTTATCTATATCTAATTTCTTAAGATATTTTCTTTTAACCAGCATATCAAACTTAGCCATATTTTTCTCATTTTCTTCATTTATATTATCAAAATCAATTTCTGGGGATTCTTCCATTTTTTCTTCTGCTTCATCAATTTCATTCAAAATATCAGCAGCATCTTCGTATGGAGAACCTAATTCTTCTGGGAATGCAAAAGTACAAGCCATACGAGAAAAAATACGATAACTTGATTTAATTTTATCCATATCCCGTCCAACTTTCTTTTTCATTTTTTTATTTTTTTCAATTTCTTCATTTCTTGCTTTCTGATATTGTTTTGCTTGTAAATCACTCATTTCAACAAATACCTTCTCGATTTTTGTAACTTCAGGCATAAGACTTTGTACAGGAGGATCATAAAATGATAACATACCCATTATTCTTTTCTTGATTACATCTGTCTTTTTTAATTTGTTCATATCACGGTTATAAAATAAAGCATCGAATTCTTTTTGAGTATTCGGTAAAGCTGTATTAACTTCTTTGCTAGATATAACCTTATAACCAAGTCCAGTAATTTGTTTCTTAACTAAATCCTCGAATCTATCAGAACTTAAAACTTTTCCTTTTTGATAGACGACACCTAAACCATCAGGATGGTTAATATAATTATCGGGATTTTGTGTAATTGATACCATTTTTTGACTCTTTTTAAGAATAATTTGATCAACATATATATTTCTTTTCAGTGTTGATTTGATTAAATTCCAATTAATATCTTCAGCATAATCTACTAATCTAAATGTGTAGGTAGTAATTGGACCTCTCAAAATATTAAATATTTTAGCGGCTTCAAAAACATCATTGACTAATGGTGTACCTGTTAAAAAGATTATTTTACAATTTTTGGCAGCCATTAGATGTTTTTCAAATGCGACACCTGTTTTTGAATTTGTAGCGATACCATTAATTAAATTATGAACTTCGTCAAAGATTAAAACTTTATTATCAAAAGGAAATTTACCTACACCTTCCAATTTTTGTAATAATCTAGTATCATCTAAATGTTTAAATTTAAATCTTTTATTGAGGATGTAATTAATTTGGTAATCTAATTTAGATTGTTCTCTAGACGTTAAATCATTATAATTAGGAGAATCATTTTCATTATAATTAATAATGAAAGCACCACCATTTTCATTAATTACCTCTTTTGGAATCATATATTTTTTCATGGCTAAATCTTTTTCTATTTCTGATTCACATTCAATAAATACCCAATGATTCTGGTTTCTAACTATATCCATTCCACATTCTTTTATCCCCTTAATATAATTACCTTCTAAACTAGCCTTTGAAAATACCCACACTTCTTTATCTGGATCTGTAATTGTTCTAGATATGGCAATTGAAGCACATGTTTTACCTACACCTAGACCATGATATAATAAAATCCCTCTGTATGGGCTTTGATCAGACATAAAATCTCTAACTAATTTTTGTTGAGGAAACAAATCTAAACGAACAGGTTTCGTGGCTGATTGTTTAGGTTTCATGTCAGTATATGTTTTATAATTTTCTAGGACCCAATTAAAAAAAGTTTTACGAGTAGGTAATTCCCATACATTAGGAATTACTCTAGATTCTTCTTGAGGTAAGTATTTTTTAACTGTTTCTTCATCTAGAATTTTTATAACCTTTAATTTTTTTTTATTTAATGATTTAGATTTTGATGACATTCTTTATAATTATACAGATATACTTTTTTTACTTTATTTTTACTTTATTTTTGATATTTTATACTTTTCATATACAAAAAATAAAAATCGTATTGTAAAATAAGATTATATAAAATGTCTCAAAAAAAATTACAATTACAAAAGGAAGACGATGATATTATAGCGCTAAAAGAAAAAGATATAGTACAAGATAAAAATGGAGAAAAGATTACTGGAACATATCTTAAAAATGAAATGAATAAGGTTGAAGATTCTAATTACAACCAAATTATGAATGAAATAAAAAAAGAAGTTCAATATGATATTAAATTAAGTAAAACCAAATCGATTAAAAGTTTAGATGAACTACAAGAATATAAAGAAAAATTAAGCAAACCTACTAATTCTAGATTAATTGCTACTAGAAAAAGATTAATGATGTATAAAATGGATCCAAAAAAGAAAAGTTGGAAACGTAATTTATATCATTACTACTATGATAACCCTTTTTCTAGAATATTTCGATGGAGATATAATGGATTACCAAAAGTATTCAATGAAAAATATTTTTCAATGAGTTTATCAATGATGTTATTTGGATTATTTAATGAAACTGATCGAGAGGTTAAATTTATTAAAGGTAGTGTATATATACTTACTATCCCATTTATTATCTGTTTATCAATATTACATAAATTATATCTTTTTCTTAAGTTACCTTATGCTATAGTTTTAAAGATGAAAACATATGGTCTAGGTAATCAAGTAGAAAATTTGTTTAAAAACATTATTAATGAAATATATAGCAATGATAAATATGAAAAATTACAAGAATATGCTGATAGTAAGAGTGATATAAATGCTGGTGAACCATTTTATACATATAAAAACAAGAAATATTCATTCATGTTTTCATATAAATTGGTATCTCTTTTTGTATATTTATGTTTTAGACAAATTAATGTTAGAGGTCATAAAATAGGTTTTGTTGATGAACCTGGTATTATCATATTAAATTATACATACGCAAGTATGATTAAAAATAGAATTTTAAAAGTTTACAATGATGAAACAAAAGATCATATCCTAGAATGGTTTCAAAATAATTATTTGGATATAAGTCCAATATTTAACCCCAGAAATCTTGTTTTATTAGGAAAACAATATTCTATACCTGCTGGGATGGTTGGTATGAATGTAATGAGTAAAAGATTAGGATATGTTGGTAGAACTAAAGAATAATTTTATATTACATTAAGAATTAATAGATGCCTCTACCGCAACATCTGACCCTGCTGCTGCCACTACTGCTGCATCTGGACCTGCTGCTGCTTCCGCAAGAGAAGTAATTTTTTTAATATCTGTTACATAAATTAGATTATAATATTTTGAACTAATATCAATCATTTCAAAATATTCATCTAAAGTCATACCATCCACAAATAATCTAGCATTTAAATTATCAATACTAAATAGTCTACTAAATAATACAGATATTTTTATGCGTTTATCTTTGAAATCTCCCAGATCCTTAGTTGGTATATTTAAAACAAGAAAATTTAATCGTAGACGAAGTAAAAGATGATAAATTAATAAATTTAAAAGATTTATTTTTTCGACATCAGATGATTTAATGCTAAATATATTTACATTATTATAAGTTATTTTAGGTAATACACCAGCACCATCATAATTTATATTTAAAAAAGGACTATATATTTTAGCTTCCTGATACGATTTATAATCTTTACCAGATAACATAACATTCTGAATAAATGTATCTAGATAATTTTTTAATGGTCTCAAAGTTTCATCAACTAATATGTTTAGTAATTCATTTATATTTAATGTTTTAAATTCATCATTTTCTAACTCCATTAAAAGAGGAATAAGAATATGTTCGATAAATCTAGCTAATACAGCAATTTTACCATTATTACCACCAAAATGTTTAAATAATGGTGATGTTTTAAGTCTTAATATTTCTTCATTTTTAATTGAACATGCATCAGTTGAATTAGAAGCTTTCATTGTAGTAGATTTTGTTAAATTATTAGTTGATAAGTGGCGTGACAGTCTAGGTCTACTAAAGTTTAAAGTGCTATCAGAAACTGGGGTATTACCAATAAAACTTCTACACATAAAAAAACTATAATCACCTGGTTTAATTGCTTTTAATAATTCTGATAAAAAAAATTTACTAAATTTTCCTTTATTCATTCCGAAAAAACCACTGAGTCTTTTAATATTTTGTTCTTTTTTAGAAATCAAACGAAATAATTTTGTTGTTAATTTAGTATCTGTACTATCATTATTACTAGAATGAAATATTTTTTTATATTTTAGACTATATATTTCTAATAATTGTTCGTAACTAGCAAATTTTCGACAGAATGATTTCGATATTTTAGAATTAAATTCATCATCAACTAATTCTAATGCTTCAATAATAATATTATAATTATATATATGTAATATATTACAATATTCTGGATCAGTAATAGGAACATTGTAAAATTTAGGAAATTTATATATTGAACCATACTTTGTTAGTACTATATTTCTAAATTCTTCAGGTAAGCCACTTAATTCCCTTTCAAATGATTGTTCAAATTCTATACATTTAGTTAATAATTCATCTGGTATTTCATCTGGACGATAGTAACCATAAGGCATAGGTAGAATACCCACATAATTAGTTGTATTTAAACAACCATCCGCTTGAGACTCCATATATGGGTTTAAACTCATCTGTATATCATTTATTACAGATCCTGCTTCATATGTATGTTTATAATTACTTTTTCTTAAATAATAAGATTTAAAAAAATCTAATGTAGTTAAAGGTTTACCGCATTTAGTATATACAGAAACTGAAAAATTTTCTGGAACTATAAAATAATTTCCAATTGAGGTTCCATGTGATAAAAACCCTACGTTAATTCTTTCTGGTATTTCTGTAGAACCATTATTTTCATTACCATTATTTTGATTATTTCCATTATCATTTTCATGCTGTCTTTTTCTTGGTTTTTTTTTACTTTTATTATTAGATGATTGATTAGTTTTGAATATAAATCTTGGTTGATCTGAAGTGAATTTTCTTCTTAAAAAAATATTTTTGTTATTCGGTGGTTCTAAAGTTCTTAGGCCTGTCGTTCCCATTATGTTATCAAGATCAATTACTAGTTCTTTAGGACTTCCATTTGTTGAAGTAATATCTCTAAATTGTTGAGAAATATAATCTTTTGTATAAAGAAATGCGTTAGGGTCATTATTCATTTTTCTACTTAAATATTTTTGTAAATTATATAATTGATCATTTTTTTCCATGTCATCTAGTATTTGTCTTCTATGATTTCTTTCTGCTGAGATATTAATAGCAACTGGTACATGTGCTGATGATGGTTCAGAAGGTGTAGGTCTACTTTGAGATGGTGTCATTTTTGGTTTAGGTAAAGCAACTGGTAAATTTGCTGATGATGGTTCAGAAGGTGTAGGGCTACTTTGAGATGGTGTTATTTTTGGTTTAGGTAAAGCAACTGGTCCATCCACAGGTCTAGCCACAGATCCATTGGAAGCAGCTTTCTTTGGACTTCTTTTTCTGGTACTCATTTAATGTAAAATATTAAATTATTTACAATAAATATAGAAATTAAAATATGATAATATGTTTTACACCCTTGAAGATTTAAAATGTGACATTTTTATATCTATTACAAAATTAGATAATTTATTCAAAACTATAAATTAATAAGAGTAATATAAAAAAAATCTTTTATGTAAATAAATTTAAATATGTCAACCAAAAAAAATTATTCAAAAATAAAATCAGTTAAACATTCAAAAAAAGCTGATAATGATATTAATGATGATTCTAAATTAGTAAAAGATGTAGAACAAGTACAAGATGCTTTTGCTAAAGCAGAACATGATTCATTGGATATTAAATCACCTAAAACAATTTCTGAAAAAAGACAGAAGATGATGTATACATTAAATAGCAAAAAAATAAGTGGAAAACGTAATATGTATCACTACTACTACCAAAACCCATTTTCAATTGCTGTTAGACCATTTGATCTTCGTAATATTCCTAAAGTTTTTAATGAAAAATTATTTTCAATGTTAATTAGTTTAACAATGTTTCAAATTAAGGATCAAAGTATTTATGAAGGAAATTTGATAACTGCTGGATTTACTATACTCGGTTTACCTTCAGTCTTATTTCATTCTATACTTCATAAATTATATCTACTTGCTAAATTACCATATTCAATTTATTCTAAAATTCGTACAAGAGGTTTAGCTAATAAAGTTGAAAAATTATTTAAAACAATTATTAATGATATTTATAGTGATAAAAAATATTTATTATTACAACAATCAGCAGATGCGAATTTTAAAACTAATAGGGAAGAACCATATTATGGTGAAAAAAATAAAAAATATTCATATGAATTTGTATCTAAATTATCTGCTTTATTTATTTATTTAAGTATTAGAGAATTAGAAATTAACAATAAAACATACGGACATCATGAAATCTTAGATCGTGTTTCTTTATCACAACCAATTCGTCTTATTAAAGACCAAATATTAAATATTTACAATGAAGAGTCTAAAGATGATATCCTAACATGGTTTCAAGATAATTATACATTTATATACCCTGATGTTAACTTAAGACTCCCTATATTAACACCAACACAAAATATTAATTATGGAATGACAGTTCAAAATCTGATGGGACAACAACAACAATTTAATCAAGCATATCAAAAACAAGTACATCAGGATCCTAGAATACAGAAAATATCATTAGAACAACAAAATATGAGACAAAGACCCGGTGGCATTGTTAACCCAGCATTTCAAATGGGACAACCTTTAATGTTAGCCCAACCAGGTACCGGTCCAATTACTACTACGCCTCAATATATTCAACACAATTATCATTATCCATATTAAAGTAGATATAATTACTTTTTAGGTTAATATAATAAAAAAATAAAAAATAAAAAATAATCTCATTTATGCATTTGATTCAGAAATTTCAACATGTAACATATTATAATATCTAGAATTAATTTTAATTTTATGAAAGAATTTATCCATTGATTCTCTAGCAAATAATTTAGGATTTAATGTACTAATTTCTAAAACACTAAACATTATAGTTTGAGCTAACATTAATTCATCATCACTATTACGACCTGAAGTTAATCTAAATATATTATTATTGATTCTTACTAATAAATGATACATTAATAAAATTAAATTATTGATAATTTCAATCTCACGAGCACTAATTTTTAACACAACATCATTTTTAAAAGTTATAAATTTTCTGTTTCCTCCAGCATCTCCATCTCTCATATTTACAAATCTTGAATAAATTTTATTAGTAGGATTCATTAAGTCATCTAATGAAGGGGTAGACTTGTTAGGTTTTAGTGTATATTGTAAAAATGTATTGACATAGTCTGAAAAAGGTCTCCCAGATTCTTCAGCATATTCTTCTGTTAAACTAGAATAAAATGGAATCATGCCTGGGTCTGATACTAAAGGAATTAAAACATTTTCTATAAATCTTGCTAAAACTGCTATTTTTCCATCATCACCACCAAAATAAGTAAATATGGGTGATGTTTCGGGATCAGGACCTATTTGTCCACTTGGACATTTTGTAATTGATCTTTGTCTAGAAAGTAAATTTCTTTTTTGTGTTTTTTTACCGTTATTATTAAATCTTTCATCTTTGTAAGATCTACACATATAAAAATGATAATCCCCTGGTTTTATCTTATCCAATAATTCATGTAATTCAAAATCATTAAATGGTGATGAACCTCTTGTAGTCATTCCAACTTGTTTTAGATTAAACATTCTAAATAATTCTTCTCTAGGGACACGATCCTTTGAAATAAGATCTAATAAAGGATATGAATTTTCAATTTTTCTTGTAAAACTATCTAATTCCATCTTATCACCAGAAAATCTAGATCTTACTGAGTGTAAAGTAGTATTTCTACCAGTTAATGAAGAAAGCCGTGAACCTATATTATAATTATATAAATCTAAAGCACTACAATATTTAACATGGTCTTTAGGATCTTTATGGTTAATATTATAAAAACTAGGATATTGATACCCTTGTCTATCTGTTAATATTTTTTCTCTAGTAGGACATTCAGGTACATCTTTACGTGGTATTTCACCATTTTTAATAGGTAAAACCCCTACATACTCTGTCATTCTTGATCCCATTTCAGGATTAATATAAAGTTTTAAATTATTAAATACAGAACCTTCATGATATGTATGTTTGTATTGTGAACTATTTGTATAATAGGAATCTAACATTTGATCTAACGCTAATGGTATACCGCATTCTGTATAAAATGTAACTGAATATCCTTCCGGTACAATAACAAAATCTTCTGGAGAAGATAAACCATGTCCAAGGAAAGCTATTTTTAATCTACTTTCATCAGTACTATATTTTTTAGATCTAGTCTTAACAGTATTTAAATTGTTATTAGAAAGTCTTTCAAATTTATAAAGACGACTATTTGAGCCAAAACTTCTTTTAACTGATTCTCTCACATTATTGTTTCTAATATTATGTACTCTATGTATACCGGATTGTTTTAAAAAATTCTTAGTATCATATCTAACTTTAACTCTTTCCGGAAGACGTGTTAGAGTTTGAAAAACATCATGTGGTGGAAGTTCCCCCCTCATATATGAAGTTAGATTTAGGGCCCCCCTTAATTCGTTTTGAGCTTGTTCTAACCTAGCTTTATCATTTTTTTCTTTTTTATTAAGTAATTCAGTAAAATGTGTTATTTCTTCTTGATCAAGTTCTCTACGTTTTATTATTTCTAGATATTCTTCTAATGTTTCTGGAAGTTTTCTAGTTGCCGATCGAAATGTTGGAAAAGGTAGACTTTCTTGGTGGGGTGCTGAAGCCGCTGAAGCCGCATAAAGTCTCCTAAACTCTGCTCTTTCTTTTTCTTCAGCAGCTGCTTTTTTGGCAGCATTTTCCATAGCTTTTTTCTTGGCAGCAGCTAGTGCTTGTTGTCGTCTCTCTTCGGCAGCTTTTTCTTCAGCGTCTTTTTCAGCTTTTGCTTTAGCTATTCTAGCAGAATTAGCAGCTTTTTCTTCTTCTGTTCGTGTATTAGCAAATCTGGCTGCTCTGGCTGCTCTTAAAGCAGCCATTTCTTCTCTTTTAGCTCTCGCTAAATTGTTAGGTGAACTCATTATGTAATTTATTTTTTTAATATTATTTAAGAAAATAAATATTTAAATAAATAAAACTAGTTATAAAATATAATAATTAATATTTATATCGCAATTGTAACAGATTCTAATTGATTTGATGGAGGTATAACAGTTGGATAATTCTGTTTTATAAAATTTGCTAATTTTTTACCTGATCTTTCTTTACCATAATTTTCCATGAAATGTTTTCTAGGTTGATATCTATCAATATTTGTTATCAATTTATCTAATGATTGTTCTATATCAAATTCATCAGTGAAAAATTCACCAGTTTCAGGTGTAACATATTTCCATCCACCAATAATATTATAATTTACTAATAATCTAAGATCATAACACATAGCTTCGGTGATTACCCTAGGTGAAGCATCAGTAACATTTGGTAAAAATAAAAATTTAGCTTTTTGTAATTCTTTTTGAAATTCGTGATATTTAAGAAAAGGTAAAACTTTGACTATCCCTGAACATAAATCGGTGAAATCACAATTTTCACGTCCAATAATAGCACCTTTAAGTTTAAATTTACGACACATTGTTATTAAGCATTTTTTACCTAATTCCCAGTTTCTATTATGTGATTGCCATCCAGGTGTACATTTATCATTATCTTTTAAACAAATATAAATGAAATCATACTCTTTTTTAATATTAGGATCAGGTTTATGACTAACATAATCTTTAAAATCAGATTCACTCATTTCTAATCTAGGTAATTCATATTCTGGTCTTAAATATAAATTAGGATTTCTGAAACAATGTAACCATGTTTTAACCATTGATTGGTAATCATGGTTTTCTTTTTCATGATATCTATTTTCATATGGATTTGTTAATTTACCTGGAAATTCCGAATAACTAGAAATCCCCATAAATTCTAATTTAGGATTGTATTGATTTTTGTATTCTAGATATAATTTATCATGATCTGAACCTCTGAAAGGTGCTGTAATCAATATAATATTTAATTTATTACCTTTTTGATCAAACATATTTCTGAAAGGAAATTTAACAGTAGGAACCTCTCCATTTCCATCTTTTGAAACAATTTTATTATTACTGTTATTATTATTATTGTTATTATTAATATTACTATCACTACCACTATTAAAACCTTCAATAGTAAGTGGATGAGGATTTTGATTTGTATTAATACATGATAAACATGTTCCTGTAAAGGTTTCAATATTAGTTTTTAATAAATCAACTGCTCTATCTTTTTTTATAATTATGAATATCATAAAAAGAAAAAAGATCAACATTAAAAAACTAATCAAACCGTAATCGGACTTTGTAATTAAATTAAATTTATTTTTAATTAGTTTCATTATCTATTCTTAAAATAAGAATCTTTCTCTTCTTAATTAAAAAAGAGATTATAAAGTTATTTATTTTTTGTTATTTTACAAAATGATTATAGTGATTATATTAAATATGGTATATAATGAATTATAAATACTCCTAATCCTATTATAACATCAAATAGTAATATTTTCCATGCCAACATTTGATTTTTAGTTAAAGCTAGATATGAAAAAATAGCATATGTAATTGAATGAAAAAATCTCATATCATTCCACCATACTATTCCACCGAAAGCCCCTTTATCACCCTTTTTATATTTTATTAAAGCACTATACATTAATCCAATTGAAATCGTTATCGCTAAAATACCCATTAATTGTAAAATAATTAATGACATATTTTTAGCTAAATAAACAAAAGATAAACGTATTCCAATACATCCTATTAAGAAAAATAAAATTCTTCTTTGAATATCAGTTAATTTGATTGATATCATAATATATTTATATTCGTATTTATATACACTTTAGAAAAATATTTAGATTATTATTTTATATTTAATAATGTCAACCCAAATATTATAGCCAAAACACCGATTATGTTTTTAAATGTAGGGATTTCATTAAGAAATAAATATCCAAAAAGGGCTGTCATCAATGGATAAGAAGCTACAATAGCAGCAACCAAATATGTTTTATTATCCTTAATTACAGTAAGATAGTAATAATTACCAATTATAAATACAAGTAATGTAAATATAAATAATAATATGTAAAGATGTATATTTTGGTTCATAATTGTAAAATCTTTAATAACTGTTGTTTTATTAGTAATTGAAAAATAAAATAATGATAATATGAAATAACAAATTCCAGTAAATATTACAATACTATTAATATTTACAAATTTTAACATATATTTATTAATGACTGGCGCTAAACCAAATATAGCAGTAACAAAAAGACACTCTAATAACATTTTTGATTTTATTATTGATAATGATATTATTTTTTTTTATTTTGAAAAAAATAATGAATAGATAAATAAATAGCTTAAAACAAAATTGATTTTAAATATTAATACATTTATTTTTTTGGATTTAATTAATAATCATAATAAATAAATTTTCTTATGTTTTCAAATACCAATTCCACAAGATTTAATAGTTTAATTTCTAATACTAATATTCGTAATCCTAATCATACTAATAATAATAGTAATGGTACAGGTAATGTTAATGGTAATACCAATCAACATAGATATAACAACAACAATAATTCTTTTAAAAAGAATAATACACATTATTCTCCTAAAAATACTCAATATATAGATAATCGAAATCAAAATCAAAATCAAAATCAAAATCATAAAAAAAAATATAATCACCAAAGATCAAATACAACTTCAGATGATGATATTTTCATTAATCAAAATAACTCAAAATCTAATAATGAAAAAAATAACCTAGATGTTGAAGATGAAGTTAAATATATTGAAAACAAAGAAAAAGATACATTAGAGATTATGAATATTCCAGTTAACCAAAACCCGAATCTTTTAAATAATAATGAAGATTCCGATGACAAAAAAATCAATCCTTATAATTTTAACAATCGCACTATTAAGAAAAATGAAATTGAAAATATTCTACGTCGTTATGGTATTTTTCAGACAGTTAATGATTTATCACTCTACCAACAAGCTTTTACACATGATTCATATTGTTGGAATCACGCAAATGAAATTATGGAAAGAGATTCAGTTAAAATTGTCGACAAACCAGAAGGTGCGATTGAATTACAAAATATTTCATATCAACGTCTTGAGTTTTTAGGTGATCGTGTAATTAATTTAATTATTGCTTTCTATCTTTTCGAACGTTATCCTAAACAAAATGAAGGTTTTCTAACTAAAATTTATTCTAAAATTGTAGATTCAAAAGGTTTAGCTAAACTAGCTCGTAAAGTTAATTTTGGTCAATATATTTTGATTTCAAGACATCTTGATGAGAAAAATAATGCTAGAAATAAAGATAAATATCTAGAAGATTGTTTTGAGGCTTTCATTGGAGCATTATTTTATGATTTTGCAACTAAACTAAATGCTGCTGGATATGTGACTGCTGCTGACTTTATTATTGGTCCTGGATTTCAAATTTGTCAGAAGTTTATTGTTAATTTGATTGAAGATGAAGAAACAGGTATTGATTTTGTTGAATTAATTGGCAAAGATCGAAATTACAAGCAAAAGATGAACACATATTTTCAGACATTTGGTATTAAAGGAAAATATACAATTGATAATAATGAACATATTTATGTACTTGAAGAAGGTGAAATTGTATTTGGTTCTGAATCAGAAGAACCTCCAAATAATTACTCATATTATGACCGTATTTGGTGGGTTTCATTGAAAGATAATCAAGATAAAGTTTATGCTACGGCAATAGCTAGAGAGAAACAGTTAGCTGAACAAAAATGTGCTTTCAATGCTTTAGTTAAATTAGGTCGTGAAAAGAATCAACAAGATTTAGATTTTGAAGACACTGAATTAGATGAATGGGTTAATATCTATAATACAAAAGTAAAATCAGGTAAAGTAAAAAAAACTAACTCAGATAATTAAAGATAAAGATAATATCAATCTTTTTGAATTCACAATTAAAGGAAAAAAAAATATATATTTAAAGAAATATTGTGAACGATTTATCAATGAATGTCTAGTAAATTGATTTTTCCCCTAAAAGTTTAAAACCCAAACAAAGTATTATTCATTTATCATCAGAATCATAATCATAATCAGAATCTGAACCATCAATTATTGTTAATATTAATCTTCCAACCACATGAATTATATGGTAAATTTACAATGATATTTTTTTCATTTTGTAAATTTATTTCAACTGGAATATTTTTATCTTTATGTTTATCACCACCAATAAATTTATTTTTATTTTTAAAATCATCAACATTACCTTTTATATGATGTTTTGAATGATGATTATTGTGATTATGGTTATGATTATGGTTATTGTTATTATTGTTGTGATTATGATGATGCGGATGATGATGCTGATTCTGATTCTGATTCTGATTATTGTGATGATGATGATGTGCGGGATGGTTTAAATGACATTTTGTATTGCTCATTTTTTTTTTATCATCATGAATAATAGTTTGGGTGATTTTTTCAGATGTAATAAACACACTTTGAAAACTAGACATTCTTATTGATTATTATTGACAAATCGTATAAGTTTTAATAGTTTTATTTAGTCACTTTCAATTTTTTTAAATCAAAGTGACTCTTAACTTAAAAGAGTCTATTAAAAGTAGAATAATATAGTAGTATCTCACGATATATTTAAATATCCCCGATACGAAATAAAATTAAATTTAAATTTAAATACAAAAAAACTATTTAAAATATTAAATAATTATTTAAAAATTACTTTTTAGATTGTATTTTTAATATTCTACTAATTAATTTAAACTATAAAAAATATTTTTATTTTAAAAAAGTTATAAAATTATAACTTATGGTTACAAATACAAACTAACTGTATATTGTATCTTAAGGCAAAATTCACTTGATTAAATTGATGCCTTTAAAATAAATCAATAATTAAATTGATTGTAACTACTTTTAATATATATAAAAAAAAATAATTTTAAACGCAATGATCGTTTTATTTATTTTTGTTTCTTTTTGTTTCTTTTTGTTTCTTTTTTGTTTCTTTTTTTTCTTTTTATTTTTATTAATTTATTTCTATTAATTTTTTGGTTTATTATTAGGATTAGGAATATTAGTTGGTTGTTCTCCTGTATTTGGTGGTTTATTATTAGACCCCTTATTATTAGGTTGTTTATTAGTATTGGGAGGCTTGTTATTGTTAGGTGGTTTATTTTTATTTTGATTATTAGGAGGTGGAATTGAATTATTAGGAGGAGTTGAATTATTAGGAGGCATTGAATTATTAGGAGGCATTGAATTATTAGGAGGCATTGAATTATTAGGAGGCATTGAATTATTAGGAGGCATTGATCCATTACCATAATTCATACCATTTGGACCTGGCATCATACCTAAATTTTCAGGAACTAAGAACTTATTAACAATATCATTACGTATAATATATTTGGCCATTTTAATTGATATAGCAATTATAAGTATAATTAATATAAATAACATTACATTTCTTATTTTATCACGATAATCATAAAAATATTGTTCAAACACTGTTGATTTATCGATTGCTAATGTTTTTGGAGGAGGAGTTATACTTGGAACTGTCGAAGAATCAACTTCAGTTGGATTTAATGTAGCAATAGGTCTTTCCTCATAAACAGTAACCCAATCATGTGATATTTTATAAATACCTAAACTATCTGCTAATGGAACTGGTGGTCTAACATTTTCACCAGAACGTTTAACAATATTATATTGTAATGTTTTAAGAGCAGTAGCACCTATTTTACTAGGTTGATTAAAAACTATCCAAGTCCATCCACCCGTACATGGAGGATGTGGTAAAGAACCTTGATAAATATAGCATGTTCTATCTTGAGGAATTAAACTAACAATATTCCATGTATCTGAAACTGTTACCTCCCTTTCAACTAATGTATTATTTAGTGGGGCTTGATAAATAAACTGGTTAATAAAATCTACAGATTCTCCAAAATCTGGACTTCTATTTAATGGAATGGCTAAAACAATACCAGAGTCACATTGTTTATCTAAACCATGGTATAAATCAATTTCTGCGGCATATTGTTGTCCATCAAAAGTATGGAGACTAGGGACATGAATTTTAGCATGACTTAATTCATACCATGTGTTTTGATATAAAATATAACTACCAGGTTCATAATTAATTATGATTGTATTATGATCATTAACTAAATAGCATTTGCTAGGAGCATATTTAATAGTTATCTGACATTTAGTTCCACATTCTTGTCTGATATCTTTAGGCACTATATTAATTGGAGATTGTTTTGGATAATTATTAATTGAACATGTTTTATATAATTTAGACCATCTCGGAAAATTTTTATAAGACCAATTTGACATTTGTAATATTATAAAATTTTATCTTACTCTAAATAGCGATATAAATTTTATCTATTTTTGAAGTCTAACTTTTTAATTTATTGATTAAATAAAATAAAAGATTAAAATATAGAATATAGAATAAAGGCATAATCATGAATACTTTTTTAATGTTTGTTATTCTGATAATTTTTATTTATGAATTTAGTATCAGAATAAAATATTTAACTAATAATTCAATGTCAATTGAGAAATTTTCTGATGATTCGTTAGCAAGTAGAACATATTTACCATATAATTTTTCTCAAGGATATTTAAATAATTTAAATGTTAAAAATATTTCCAAAGATTTAGGTGTTAAAAGAAGTATTAATCAAGTTAAACCAGCAACACAAGAAGATCCACCTAATGAATTTTTCAAACCATTAGATCTTAATTTATTTAGAAAAGATCTACCAAAATGGACTTTAAAACAAAGACCATGGCAAGAATCATATACTTTTTTGGATGTAATAGTTGACCAAAAAAATCAAATAAGAGACTTTAAAAATAAAAACCATGATTTGTTATCATGGTGGGAAAGAATGGAATTGGAAAATAAAATGTTAGATTTTATTACACCTTCACCTACTATAACACCTACACCAACAACATCAATAACACCATCAATAACATAACACTTTATCAACCAAAAAAATATTATTAATATCTAAATATCTATAGCCCATGATTTAATTATTTTTGTAATTCTTTTTCTAGTTTAAATTCATTCTCTTGACTTCTTTGAATTCTTTGAATTTTTTCTGAAGAATTTATCATTTTTAAACTTTCGCTAAGTAATGTTTCATCTTCATCTTCATCTTCATCTTCATCAATTGAATTATTTATAGATTTATGTAATATTGTTAATATTTTATCATAATTTTGCTGATTTGAAGAGTTAACTTTTGATTCTTTTAATTGAGGTGATGGTAATAATTGAACAATTGTATTTGTCGAAGCCGTTAACGTAGACCCAGAGTCTCGTCCACCAATTTTATTTTTTTTAATGGTTTTTTTCTTATTATTTTTCATATTTTTCATATTTTTCATATTTTTCGTATTTTTCATATTTTTTAGGATATTTATATTAATTATTTATAAAATATTATATTTTATATTGATAAATAGAAAATAAAAAAATGGTAATGATATAATTATCACTAATTTATTCTACACGTAAAAGTTTTTCTCTAACTCTATTAAATTCTGATTTTATATGATCTACATTAACTTCAACAAAGTCAGTTGAGCTTAATTCTAATTTCGTTTTGTTTTTTAAAGAATCTATTATTTTTTTGATAAGTGATGATGGAATCGGATATAATATTGAAGTTCTTTTCAAAAATTTATAAATTTTTTTAGGAATTTTTTCATAAATAGATAAATTTCGAGGTGGAATTACACCAGATAATATTTTTGATTGTACTTCATTAGCATATTTCAATAATAAAACACCCCATCCATATAAATCTAAATTTCTTGCGATCAATAATTTTATAGAATCATTATACTTAGCATATTCTTCACTACTTAAAATATCAAATAATCCTATCATCAACATACTTAAAGTATTTTTATCCCATAATCCTAAATAATTATAAAATGGTCTAATATCATGATGTATGTGTGATAATTTACCATTTTCTAATTCTTCCATGTAATATTTAACAAATCTCTTTATTTCCTTGACCCATAATTCTCTTTTTTCTACATTTTCATTAGAAATATTACAACTTAAGAAGAAAATACACAATGGATAATGAACTTTTTTATTTAAAAAAAAATAACTATGGTTATTTTCTTCATTTTGTGAACCATTTCCAGATAATACTTTTAATCCATAGAAATCAATATTATTATTTTTTTGTGCTAAAGGATTAACATTTTGGTTACCATTTATTATTGATAAAAGCCCAAAATCAATTAACCTGATTTTTCTTTGTATTGGTGGTAATGATGTTCTTGGTGGTAGTGGTGGTGTCGGTAAACCAACAACAATATTATCATCTTTTAAATCACAATGTGATAAATTTAATTTATTTAATTCAATTATTCCTTCTAATATATTTACTAACCCATAGTTGCCTAAAATAAATCTAGGGTCTAATTCATCAACAGGACCTTCATATAATGTATAAAAAAAATCTTTGCCTCCATAATCATATAATAAAAGATGGTTTGGATCATCTGTTCCAGGTTTGTTAAACAAAGTACATTTATCTTTTTCTGACTGTTCTAAAGTTGTTTCATCTAATTCGCACATTATTGGAGGTCTAATGTGATAATTGAAATCATTATCATAACCTATCGCAGCAAAAAGAAATACATCATTTTCACTGTCTTTTTTAGCATGTTCCTCTGTTAATAATTTAGAAATAGTATCATTCTTATATTCACATCTTTTATCATTTTCATCAAATGGAATACATTCACCAACTTTACATTTTAAAGGTGGTTGGTAAATACATCCATATGATCCTTGTATAATATATTTTGCGTTCCCTCCATTTTGTTTTTTTGATTGTTTTCTATGTTTGAAATTATATTTCTTTATTTTTGTTTTTTTAATTAATTTCATTTTAAATAAATATTTATGATTAAATTAAATATTAAAATTTATATTATAAATAGAAAATATATTTTACATGCCAGGTGTTGATGTTGGGATCATTGATGGATTTGGAGTTGGAGATTCTGTATTAAAAGGAGTAGGAATAGGTTCTAATACTATCTCACCTTTATCAAATTTGTATCTTGGATCTAATGCTGGAATTTCTGGAAACCCAGTTTTTTTATATTTTAAATATTTCATTTGACCATCAATTGATTCATCAATAAATTTAGAAATAATTTTTTCGTCTGTTACTTTTCCTGGAATAGGTCTATCAACCTCTTCAAAACTAATTTTATATAAAAATACACTACTACCATTATAAGATTTGACTTCAAAATCATCTTTGTTTATAATCATACGATTTAATGTATCTTTAATGTTTAATATAGTAGGTGCTGATGATTCAACAATAGTTCTTGGGTATATATCAAAAGTAATTTGGTATTCATCTAATTTGTTTATATCACCTGTTTCTGTGAAATTATGTATTCTAATAGGATCTATATCTAGTTGTTTCGCAATTGAAATTAAAGATTGTTTTGGGGTATCTATGTCTTCAAAAAATTCTATTTTGATTGATATTTTCATAATTGATATGTAAATTAATGTTAAAGTTAATAATAATATTATAAAAAACATCATTTTCATTTTCATTTTGATTTTTATGTGTATCTTTCTTTATTCTTTAATTAAAAAAAATATATTATTTTTATAATTTTCATTTTTTATTTGCAATTTTATCTTATATAACTATAAATAATTTAAACAGTTAAAAATAATATGTTTGATCTCAATACAATAAGTGGTGAACCAACATCTGAATACAAAGATTATCCAGATGTTTTAAATTATAAATTAAGTAATGAATTTTTTGTTAATACAACAGACCCTACAACAATACCTATACCTACTATACCTTTAATACCATCTCCTACTATTACAACAATTGATAAGAGAGGAGGTGGATTTTTTTTAAATTCAGTATCAATTGCTATGGCATTTATTGTACCTTTAATTTTTGTAATAGGTTTATTAATTTTAAAAGATAGAATTTTTGTAGTTGGTGGATTTAATCCTTTAGCTGTAATATTAGGTATATTTAATATGGTTGTTTTTATACTTACATTACAACATATTGATAGTATGAAAAATACATATAATTGTACAATCAATAACACAATGGATACAAGTATGTTAATTCCACCTTCTGGCTTTACATACCCACCAAGTATGACATTACCCCCGACTATGACATTACCCCCAGGTATGACATTACCCCCAGGTATGACAATTCCAACAATTCCACCAATTCCAACTGGAATACCGTCATTCACAACTCCATCTGGAGAATTAAGTCAGTATGATATTTCATCTTTAACATTAAATCAATTAAATCTTGGTACTACAATTGAAACAAAATTAAATTTACATCCTACATCTTCAATCTGTTCTAGTTCATTAAATAATAATACTTATAAAAATCTTTCAGGTTCAAATGGTTATTACGGGTACTTAGCATTTGCTATTGCTTTACAAGTTATTCAAATATTTGTAATTGGATACACTGGTTTAAGTTTACCAATTGTTTATTATATATTTCTTGTATTTAATTTAGTTGGTTTATTTTTATCTTTATCTGTTGATATTATTGCTAATAGAATGGCTTATAAATGTCCAGATAATGTTAAAACAATAAATCAATTATTAAGTGAAAATAAATTAAACACTCCAGAGAATATTTTAACAGCTGATGAAATTAAAAAAGTTTATGATAATCTAGCCTCTGCTCACATTGATGATTCTTATTTAATTTGTAATTCAAGAACAGGAAATAATATTAAATTTGCCGGAAGTAATATTAACCCTACATTTAGTGGATTTTTAATTGTTAGTCTTATGTTGACATTATTTACATTAATATTTATGACAATTTATGTATTTATTAGTGATAATATGGGAAGTAATATGATTACATTTTTACAATGGGGTGTTTTAGGTGTTACTTTAGGTGTAGTAGTTGGAATGTTAAGTTTTATAAGTGCTCTTGATCAATCATACAAATATCCAGAAAGAGTTGCTTTAGGTACTGGTTTTGGAAGTGCGATTATTCCAGTTATAGTTAAAATTGTTTTATCAATTATGGCAAGAAATTCAACTTCTGTTTCAGTTACACCTGTTGTATCAACTTCAATTTAGGTTCTATCCCATTTCTTTTCATTTCTTTTCATTTCTTTTCTTTTCATTTTTATTTTTTATTTAATTGATTTTAATTAAATAAAAAATTTGATAAAACTTCAGTCAAAAAAATAAAAAAAATATCTATGATAATTATAAATACTGAAATTATAAATTATAAATTATAAATGACATCTTGCTACAAAACAAGTGACAATAAATTTTTCGGATGCCCTCCAAGAATGTCGGATGGTCGTCATTTCACAGATTACCGTCCCAGCTGTTATATTAATAACTTAATAAAAGCTGAAAATGGTATTCAAAATAGCTTCCAATACCGTCTTTTTCTCACACAAAATGCGGAAGAATTAATGAATATTAACCGTGGTCATGCTTGCCAAAAGAACTGCTGCTCACCATGCCAAGAACCATTCCAAGTTGGTACTATGCTTCCTGAAGTCAACAAATGGGTATGTGACAAACATTCTTGCCGTCTTATTGGTGAAGATCCCAATGGCTTAGGTACTGGTCGTGTTTACTCCGAAGAGAAATGTGAAAACTTACCATCTGCTTGGCCAACTAATCAACAAGCCAATATGTGTGTTTCACCACAAGCTTTATCAAACTACTACCCATTAGATACTAATGTTTACAATAGCGTTCAACGTTTAACAAGCCAAGGTGGTGCTACAATGGTTAGAGAAGGTGGTGATCCTCGTGTTTACCAATAAACAATAAATACTTTACTTTATTTTATTTTTTTATATGACTTTTAAATTAAGTTTTTTTTCTAAATATACATTAAATCTAATTATATTTAAAATAAAATAAAATGTCAAATTGGAGACAAGAATATTTTAATGAAATTTCATGCCAGGGGATCGTAAAAAATACTGGAGATGGTAATCTTACAATAAATGGAGTTCTTAAAGGATATGAACATATGGATGTTGATATTATTTATTGGGCAGCGGCTCCTGCTACAAGAGGTCTTGGTTTTACTGGTAGCGGTTTACCATATGCTAATCCTGATCAAGCCTATGATCAAACACCAAATCAAGGGGCGGCTAGAGCTTCAGGAGGTCGTTTTCAAATTAAGCTTAGAAGCCCTAACGCATATTATGTTGGTTTAGGTACTTTATATGTACCACCAATGCTTCATATTAAAGTCTGTGGTGATAATACAGTTCATAATATCCCAATTTCACACGGTATTCCATTTAGAACTTTAACATACCCTTCTCCACCATCCAAAAATCCCCGTTCAAATGCTATGTTCTATTGTACTGGAACATTACCTGTTAGATCACAAGAACAAATTCTTCGTGATAGTGCTTATAAAGCTGATCAACCAATGCCTGATAATTTCTGGGGATTACGTCCTGCGCGATAAAATTGATTATTTAAACAATTTTTCTTTTTTAAATATTAAAATTTTAATTAAATTATAAGATAATTATATTTTAAATATGTCAAATATGTCAAATAAAAAATTATCAGAAAAAGAAAGAAATAAATATATTGAAAAATTAAAAAAAATAGAAGATAAGATTGAAAGAGTTAATAAGCTATTATTTAAAACAGATCAATATGGAGATCTAGAAATGATAATGAATTCATCAACAAAATATCTTTTATCGAAATTAAAACCCTTATTTAAAGAACAGGAAAATTTAAATAATAAAATTAATCCTGATACTAAAAGTGATATAAATTATTTGGAAAATCAAGATCAAAATCAATCTGATATTGATAATTATTTGAATTAAAAAAAAATAATAAAATATAAGAATATATCATAATAAATATATAGTATAGTATAATATAATTGTATTTTTTTATTAAATTGAAAAATAATAAAATGAATCCAATTCAATTAAAGGATAAGTTAATTGCGATGAAAGAAAAAGTAGATAAATATGATGAGTTATTAATCAATAATAAATTTTTAGAAAAAAAATATAATGATCTTTTATTAGAATATGAAAATAAATCTCATAGTGATATACTTAATTTGTCTAGTAAATTATGTAATCTTCGTACCGATTATTTACAATTACAAATAGCACATAATAAAACACTTGAAGAACTAGAAAATACAAAAAAAGTTTTATTGAATGAATATGATGAAAAAATGGATAATCTTTTAAATAAGATTCATGTTTTAATAGGTGAGAATGATGATTTGAAAGGGATTGTTAATGGTAAAGAAAAACATATTATTGAATTAAATGAAGAAATAGAAAATAATGAAGTTATAATCGAAAATCATCAAAAATTTATTTCTACACAAAGTTATGAAAAAAATAATATTTTAAATGAAAATGATACTTTACGAGAAAAAATTTCTAATTTAGAAGAATCTCTAAGTAATATGCTAAATGAAAATTTAAAATTAAAAGATGATTTAGAAAGAAAAAGTAAAAATAATGATTTATTCCAATCTGTAATTGATGAATTAGGAATATCTGAATGGGATATTATAGATAAATCAGATGAAATGGATGAAACAAAACATGATACTACAAACGAAAAATAAATAAATATAAGAATAAAAGATCATTAAATAAATGAATATAAATTATTTATAATGACGTCTGAGGAATTTTATAATCTATTTAAATTATGTATATTTATGTATACAATTTCTTTATTAATTACAATTATTGTAATTTGGGTTAAATATCAAAATTTATCAATAATATTTAATAAAAATTATAATTCTTTGCCATATCAAGAAAATTCTAAATTTTTTATTTTAGAACCTTTCTAAATATTTTTTTATCTTTTTTTTATCTTTTTTATAATTAAAGATAATTAATTATAAATAAATATGGATAAAACATCACAAGGTGATTTACGTGTTTGCTTAACTACTCCTAAATTTGGAACATTATTATTTTTCCTAGTTATGATAATTTTGATTCCAATTGGTTTAGCATCAACAGGCCATTTAGATATTCTTCAATATTATTTACCATTCACAGTTTTATTAGCTAGTACATTAACATCGGCGGGGGCACCAAATAATTTTACTGAATTATATCCATTATTTCCTACCACAATAATGGGATTCTTATCAGCAAATTTAATTAACTTTTTTGCTTTAGCTGGTATATTATGGTATATTGTTGGTGTTGGTATTGATAATAATAATAAAGAAATTGCTGCTGTCGTTGGTTTAGTTATTATTACATTAACATTCTCTGTAGCAACACAAGCTATACCATTCTTCATACGTCAAGGTGACATGTTTATTAGACGTGTTGCCCCTACACTCAAATTTCCAGGTAACTGGCATAAATATTTCATTGGTATTATGATGATCGTTTTCATCTTAGTCCTTGAAATATTAATTATTGGATTACTTACAAATATGAAAACTATTTCAGGATCAAATTCTAATAATGTTATGTCTAATTTAAATAGTAATTTAAATAGTAATGTTAGAAATTAATTACAAAAATAGAAAAAAAAATTGATATAAAATTTTTAATATTTTAAATATTTGTTATAAGATATAATAATTATATTTATATAAATTATTTTCATTTAAAATGGAAGAAGGATCCATTACATTAGAACCCGGTGTTAATGTTTTATCTACTCTAAAAAAAAAATATGGTAATGATTATTATAAATCACATGAATTTTTAAAACAAATTGGGGATGGTTTTACTTTTTCAGAAAAGTGTGATGAAGATCATGCTCTAACAGTTTATTTTAGTACATTATTTAAAAAATTTGGTAATGATTTTTATAAATATCCTGAATATGTAGATCGAGTTAATTTATTTTTCAAATATTCAAATCCTAAAAAAAGTAACAAATATTTTAATAAATTTGGACGTGTAATTAAAAATAATACAGATCAAAAAAATAATACTAATTGTATTTCAGGTTATGATTATGATTTAGAGCTTGATTCAGATTCAGAAACAGAAAAAGAGTTCAATTATAATAAAAAAAGTAATATTAATGATTTATCGAACATTGATCTACCTGATGAATATTATACAAAAATATATAATAAAGATACATATTATCAAAGTTTTGAAGTGAATCAACATCTTAATCAAAATAATAATTTTGTAGTTGAATCTTTTGATGATAATGATGCCTATAATGAATATGATGATGAAATGTATCAACAAAATAAAAAATGGAAATAAAATAATATTTTTATATCACAGAATAATAAGAATACAAAAATAAATGTTCAAATTAAATTTATTTAGCAAATTAAATCCATATGCTTTTATTTTAAGTTTTTGTATAGGGATATTTATTGTTTATTTAAGTGAACCACCAAAAAAAATTATTGTTAAACATCCAAGACCAAATGATAATCAAACAATTTATAGAGATAACGATGATAATTGTTATAAATATAAAACTGTTGAGGTAGCATGTCCCTCAGATAAAAGTTTAATATTAGATCACCCTCTTGAAATCTAAGATAATTTTATATTTTTTATCTATCATTAGATTAAAGAAAATATAAAAATGACTTTTAAAGATTTTTTAGATACTGGATTTGGTTCGGTTATTATATCTAGTGTTTTAGGATTTGGATTAGCAGCATTATTTCAAAAAGCATGTAATGATAATAATTGTATTGTTATTAAAGGTCCTCCTTACAAAGATATTAAAGATAAAATTTATATCCATGATGGTAAATGTATAGTATACAAACCAGAATCATCATCATGTGAAGCAAAAAACTAAAATGAAAACTAAAATGAAAACTAAAATTAAAAGTAAAAATTTAGGTTTAAATTTTATTAAGTAGTACGTTATTTTTAAATTTTTAATATATACCAATTAAATAAACTTTATAGTTATTTATCAAATAATAAATATGTCAACTTCCCTTAGCGATTTACCATTACCTCCGGGTCAATCTGATCTATCAGGTCAACAACAATTTGATTTAAATACAATGATTGATACAGCAGCTTCACAAACATCACAACAATCTCAACAAGCAGAACCCAGTCTTAGTGCGGGCGCTATTCAATATCAAATGGATCCATCTCAAATACCTTTTCATGGTCCTAACCCAAACATGCAAATGCAAGAAGAACAACAATATATGGATGGACCTTCTCCTTATGAAATGATGATCCAACAAGTTGAACCGGAAGAATTAACATTTGTCCAAAAATTAACAAATGAAATTAAATTACCTATCATTATTGCCATTATATTTGTTATTTTAAGTCTTCCTCAATTTAATAGAGTTGTTACTAAATTTATTCCTAGATTATTATCTGAAAATGGGGATATGAATATGATGGGTTTAGCTTTTAAAGCATTAATTGCTGCGGTTGTTATTACTCTTATTAAGATATTTGTTTAGTTTAAAATCTATTTGATTATTATAATTTTGATTAATTTTTTTTTATTTTTTCTTGGATTATATCAAGAATGATGAATTATATTGTTGAGCTAACATTTCTATTATATGGGTTACTTTTATTAAGTAATGCTCAATATCTAACATGCTTAATTTTACTAATTTTATCCCTTATTTTAATTATGAAAGGTTTTCCATATAAAAATAGTATCATTATTACAATAGTAATATTATTATTTATTACCCAATATCATACATTTTTTCCATCTAGAGATATGAAATCATATAATAATATTAATAATAATGGTGATGATAATAGTAATGATAATAATAATTCTATTGAAGGATTTAAAACAATTACTGAAAAAAAAGAAGATAAGGAAATAAAAAAAAATATTAAGAAAGAAAAAAGACAAAAAGATAGATTAGATAGAGAGTTACTTAAATTATATGCTGGTTATCCTAGAAGATATATTAAAAATAAAATGAAATTAGATAAAAAATCAAAAGATTGGGGGGAAGCTTTAAGTAAATGGTCATTATTAAAAGAAAATCTTTTCATGATATTTAATATGGAAAACTAATTTTTATCATATTTTATTTTCTTCATTTTTATTAAATAAATTATTTAGAAATGATGAAGAATATTAATTATTCTACAATTATTGGTATATTATTAATAATTATAATATTTATTATTACGTATAAGATGAGAGAAAATTTTGTATTAGCAGCTCCTATTTATGATCCAAATATTTATTCAACACCTACACCAACAGCAGACCAGTTAAATTTAATTAATAAAGTAGCAAATGATGTTGAAATATGTTTTAATCCATCTTACATTTCTACTTTAACTAGTTTAGATTTAAACAATTTAACTTATGATTTCAGAACTAATTGGAAAACATTAATTTTAGAAAAAATTAAAAATAGAGTATATTATGATGGTATTAACAAAATGAATGATCCATCTTTAAATGTTAGTGAACCATTAATGAGTGTTTATTATAAAGATATCTTAAAAACTATAACTACAGCATATTGTTCAACATCTAATAATACATACAATACATTTAATACAATATATGAAAATGAAATAAATAAAATTGTTGATAACCTTGAATGTTTAATCAAAAAAGTTAAATTTATATATGATGGATCAACTATTAATGAAATATCAATAAATAGACAAGAATTATTATACCAAGTTAAATGCGCGCAAATGTATATATTTGATGGATTAAATAATCAAATGGCAGATCCATATGGATTTTATGAAGAATTATTTAATTTAGTAATAAATACTGTTGAAAATAATGGGTTACAGAATATTTGTAAAATAAAAACCAATGATGTTATTGTTACCGATTCTAATGGAAATCCAATAATAGATCCATTAACTGGTCAACCTAAAACAATTGTTAGATTAAACCGTCCAATTAAAAAACCTGTAATGAATAATTGTGCTGATTTAAGCGGAGGATTCACTGAACCACCATTTATTATAGACCCAACAGGTGAAATTATTTCAGGCGTTATCCCAACAAATGTTCCAGTATCAATTTCAAATCCAACTACATCAGCTACTACAGCACCAACTACATCAGCTACAACAGCACCAACTACATCAGCTACTACATCAGCAACTACATCAGCTACAACAGCACCAACTACATCAGCTACTACCTCCGCAACTACATCAGCTACATCAGCTACAACAGCACCAACTACATCAGCTACATCAGCTACAACAGCACCAACTACATCAGCTACTACCTCCGCAACTACATCCGCTACCACAGCACCAACTACATCCGCTACCACAGCACCAACTACATCAGCTACAACAGCACCAACTACATCTCCTACAACATTCTCAACATCAAATCCAACAACTATTTCTACACCAACTGTACCATTTTCTTCACCTGAAACATCAATTGGTAATGGATTATTAAATATGTTCAATAATTATTTAAATGGTTATGAACAGGTTAATTCATCATCACCTGCTAATTTTGATATTGTTCCACAACAACCCGATATTAATTTAATATCTGCTAAGGGACCTAATAATTTTTTCATTCCAAATATTTGGATAGAAGAATATAAATAAAATAAAAAATAGAAATGGATTATTTACTTACTTTTTTAACTTCAGTTCTTGCTGAAATAACATATATAGTATTATGTGTTATGGCAATGTATTCATTTTCAGATTTGTATAAATGTTCTAATGGTGATGTGTATTCATCTTCATCTTTATATATGATTTTTTCATCACCATCGTGTCTAATACAAACTTTACCTTTTAATGAATCAATATAGAAATAAGCACACACGGGTTTACCATGAGCAATAGATAATTTAAAAGCACCGGTTAATGTTTTATTTGTTGGAAGAGTTAGATTATTTTGACTTTCTGCCATTTTGAAAGTTTTATTATTATACTTTTATCATTAATAATTATAAATTTTTTACAACTTGAACGAACAAAAAATTTATATCAAAAATAAAATCAAAAATTAATATTTTAACTAATTAGAATTCAGCACCACGGTAAATTTCGGCATCAAATCCTCTTGGAAGATCAATACCTTGCGCACTGAATTGATTTGACCATGATTTTATTCCAGCTGATTGATCAACTTCTGGAACAACATTTGATTGAGCATCTTGGAATTGACCATCTGTTGTAAATGCTGAACCAGTCTTAGCTAAAGCTAAATTTTCAGTCATAGTTTGATAAGCTGGGTGTTCACTATGGGTTTCCGAAGCAATGGCCATCGGTGGAGTCATTGTCGAATTATTAGCAACTGGATTAAAATTTTCAACATTATTCATCATAGCGTTATTATTCATCATTGAGTTATTGTTCATCATAGAGTTATTGTTCATCATAGAGTTATTGTTCATCATCTTTTTATTGTTCATCATCATAGCTTGTGTATTAACTGTAACAACTTTTGTTTCCATTGTTTGATTTAATTGTTGAACAGTGAATAAATATGCTGCAGCCATAAGTAAAGCTGATGCTGGATCAATTAAAGCCATGTAAGCAAGTAAAGCTAAGTAGAATACTTGAAATAAGAAATTTTCAAATAAACGAAGCATTGAAACGGGTATTGAAGTTATCATTAAAATATAGATAACTAAAATAACACGGATAACATTTAATACAATTGTATTTTTTAATTGGCTACTAAGAGTCTTTTCAAAAGAAACTAATGTTGATAACATTTATATTATTAATATTTGTCTTGTTAATTATAAAATAGATTTTTTTTTTATTTAAAGAGATCTAAAATAAAAAAAATAAAAATGAAATAAAAATTAAAGAAAAATGAAAGAAAATGAAAATAAAATAAAATAAAAAAGAAAAAATGAAAGTAAAATTGAAAATTATAATATAAATTACAAAGATATTATAATATTTAATATTTTATAATAAAGATAAATATATAAATGTCATCAATGATTGAACTAAATGGATTAGATACTGCTTTAAGTAGACATGGTTATAGTATTCCAAAAGATCAAATTAATCCAAAAGAATTAGAAAAATTAAAAGAAAAACTCACCGCTAATCCTAACCAACAAGGTGGGTATTCGCCGATGGGTTCAATGGCTTTTCCAATTTACCTAGAAAGTGCTAAAAAAATCTATTTACCTAGGTATTATGGTTTAGAAAAATATGGTAAACCAAAGGTTAACAAATTGAAAGCTACTGGAGTCCCTGCTAATTTAAAATTTGATGGTAGTTTACGTCCTTATCAAATAAACATTGCCGAAATATATCTTAAAGCAGCTAAGAAAGTAGGTGGTGGTATTATTTCAATTGGGTGTGGACGTGGTAAAACAGTTATTGGACTCTATATTGCGGCAGCTTTGAATCTTAAAACTTTAGTTGTTGTTCATAAAGAATTTTTAGCCGAACAATGGAAGGAAAGAATTCTAGGTGATCCTTCAAAAAATATTAAAGGGTTTTTACCAACAGCTAAAGTAGGTTTACTTCAAGGTAAAATTATTGATGTTTACGATAAAGACATTGTAATCGCAATGGTTCAAAGTTTATCTCAGAAAGATTATTCAGAATCTATTTTACAAGATTTTGGATTAGTTATTTATGATGAATGTCATCATTTAAGTGCTGAAATATTTTCACGAGCTTTAATTAAAACAGCAACTAGATACACTTTAGGTCTATCAGCTACACCAACTAGAAAGGATGGTTTAACATATGTTTTTAAGTATTTTCTAGGTGATACAGTTTATTCGGAATCCCAAAATGAAGATAAAACTATTTTAATTAAAGCTTTTCATTATTTCAATGATGATCCAAGTTATTGTAATGAATTAACCAATAGAATGGGAGATTTTAATCGACCTAAAATGATTAATAATATTTGTTCATGTGATAAACGCAATAAAATTATTTTAGAAGAATTAAGCGATCTAATTCAAGATGGACGTAAAGTATTAATTTTGAGTGATCGAAAAGAACATCTTACTTATCTTAAAAGCGAAATCGCAAAGAGAATACCTAAAGCAACATCTGGAATGTATGTTGGTGGAATGAAACAAACTGATCTCAAAATTTCAGAAGGATGTGATATCATTCTAGGTACATATCCAATGGTTAGTGAAGGATTTGATTGTCCTTCTTTAGATTCTGTTATTCTAGCTAGTCCTAAATCAGATGTTATTCAATCGGTTGGTCGTATTATGAGAAAAAAACCAGAAGATAGAGATCGTCAGCATATGGTAATTGATATTGTTGATTACTTTGGTAATTTTCCTCAACAATGGGAAACCAGAAAGAAATATTATCGAAAACAAAAATACCAATTTGAAGAATATTCTTATGATGATAACTCAGAAAAAACTATTGTTAAAGATGGTGCTCCCCCACCCGTAAAATCTAAAAGTTTCAAAGAAGAAATATCAGAAATTGATTTTATAGATAATGATAATGATAATGATGATTCAGATCATGATGATTAATAAAATGATGCTTAGTATGAAAAAATATCTAATTATGTAAATAAATATATTTTTTATTTCAAATGGTAAATAAGAATATTTATGAACCTTCCAATGGTTTAATATTTATGACATTTAATAATATTTTATCAGGAATTTTAGGTATACTATTCGGTATTCTAAATAATAATTTAGTTGTCTATATGTCAAATAAATTCAATATCAAATATTTATTTTTACAAAATGTTACACAGTTAATATTATGTTCTGTTCTATTAGCCACAATTCATGTTAATTTTAATTATTTTGGATGGTCATGGCAAAATATCACACCAGGTCTCTTTTTTGTCTCTTTTTTCTTTGGTGTACAATTTAAAATGATAACAAATATTCAAAATACTTATATTTTAGAAGATACATTAAAGGATACATTAGGGACAACATTAGATAAATTAATAGAATCAAAAAAAATTATTTCTATCAAGGATCAAGTTTCAAAATAAATAAAAATTGAAAAATATTCTTTTAAATTTTTTAATATAATTTAAATTGATTATATTTTAGTTAATACAGTAAATATATAACTTAAATGGATTTTTTGGTTAAAGATTTAATCAAACCAAATTATTATCCTACATTGGAAGATAACAAATTTAACCAAGAAATTGTTAATATTTTTAAGAATAATGAAACTGTTTTTGATACTTTATTATATGGACCTACTGGTTCGGGGAAATTAACATTATTATTTGGTTATTTACAAAAAATATATGGTTCGTCAGTATTAAATTTATTTCCTAATATAACAAAAAAAAATGATGATGATAGCAATATAACAAATATTGAAAAAGTTGGTGTTCCACTGACAAATAGTAATTTGATATTATTCAATGACTCTGTTTCTGATGAAATTATACAAGATTTTATTAAAGATTATATTGATCTACCTGGGGACAATTTGAATTATATTTTAATAACTCATTTGAATAGATTAAAAGACAAGACTTTAAGTATGATTACTAATTTTATTGATAATAGAAAGAACAAAACATACATTCTAGCTACATCTAGTAGAAGTAATCTTTTATCGCAAAGACTTAAAAGTAGATTTGAAATGTATAAAATATCTAGACCAGATATTGAAGAATTAACTGATCATTTTTATAAATTAATACCATCTAAATTTAATTTTCAAAAATCAAGAATTTCCAAAATCATTGAATCAACTAATCGTGATGTCAAATTATCAATCATCTATATTAATCAACGATTACTAGAATTAATAGATCCAGATCTAAAAAAGAAATCAATAGACAATTTTAAATATTATTTAAGTTGTCTAATTCAAATGATTATTAAAAATGAAATTAATAAATTACATATTATACGTTCTATGATTTTAACTATTTATCAATCTTCTTTAACTTGGAATGAATATATCAAAAAGACATTGGAGATTCTTTTTAATAATTCTAATACAACAAACCAAAATACTCCTTTAATTTCTGATGAAATTAAAATCAAATTAATCTCAAAAACTGCTGAACTTGATCATAAAGTTCAAATAAGTAAAGCATCATATATTCATTACGAAGCATTTATATTTATGATTTATGATATTTTACATGGATCTGATTAAATTTTATAATAATAGTATATTTGATTATAATACTTTTTATTTATTATTTATTATTTATTACTTTTTTTATTCTTATGAGTCTTATTATTCTTATTATTCTTGTTTTTCTTATGAGTTTTGCCCCTTCTTTTTATTGATTTTGCCCCACCAGTAACTTTACCAGGATCAATACTTCTTACCGCAGCAAGCCTTCTCATCATTTTTGCTTCTTTTCCTGCTCTAAATGCTTCTTCTTGTGCTTGAGTCATTAGCCATTTATTAAAGGGTGGCTTATTAGGGACTGATTTTATTACTTGTTGTGCTTGAGAAGGTCCCTTACTAAATAAATCACCTATTTTTTTAACTCTAGATGCCATTATCTGACTATATTGTAAAAAATATAGTCAGATAATTTTTTCCAAATATATATTTTATTTTCTTTTTACAAAATAAGAATAAATATATTAAAAAATAAAAATATGAGAAAAACATCTAGAAAACAATCTAAATCCAAATCCAAGTCCCGTAAAAATATCCATTCTAGCAATATGGTTTATAGAAAAAAAACAGAGTCTAAAAAACGCATAACTAGAACTAGAAAAGGAAAAGCCAAAGGCAAAAGTGGTAGCAAAAGAAAAGGAAACGGGAAGAAACAACGTGGGGGTGAATGTGATTACCTCAAGGTTCAAGGTATGACATTACCTGATCTTAAAATCCCTGATCAATATGCTGCCTTATCTGATAATTGTCAATCAAATCCAACACCAGGACCAGGATCAGCTGGGTTACATCCTAATATCTCAAATAATTAATTATTAATTAAAATATCATTTTATAAATAGCATATCCGATAGAAGTTACAAATGGAAAATTAATGTCCCAGTTATTAGGACTCCACATACATTTAATTCCTGTTTCAGTTAAAGGAAATAACATGAAACTTTTAATACTTTGTATTGAAAGAATTTTTTCATTTTTATCATTTGGTCTAAAAACAATTCCTTTTGTTTTAGGGTTTAATTCAATATATGTCAAATAAGCAATAGATATAGCACTAAAAGCACATAAATCTTTTATTACAGTAGTAATCATCCTAGAATGAGTATATTTTAGTATATTTTATTTCAATTTATTATTTTAGATTATATATATTTTTTTATTTTTTATTTTTTATTTTTTATTTTTTTATATTTTTTATATTTAATTTATTTCTAAAATTTGAATAAAAAAAGAAAAGGAAAGAAAAAAGTAAAATAAAAATGGTATCAAAAATTATGGCTAATTTAATTTATGGTACACATGTATTATTGGTAGTATTCATATTATTTGGAGGATTTTTACTAAAACATCGATATCTTCCTTATTTTATTATATTTGTAATATTGATTATGATGGGTTGGAATGACCCTTCAGGAGCATGTTTATTAACTACATGGGAACATTATTTTAGATATGGTGTTTGGATAAATAAATCTGCTGAAGAAGACGAAGCTCCAGAATTTTTTAGACCATTCATAGAATCTATAACTAGAATAAAAATGACAAGAAATATTGCTAGCAAACTTAATAACTTTTTATTTTTATTAGTAATATTATTATCATTTATTAAATATTACAGAAATAGACATTAAACGGATTAACATATAATATGTAGACTAATATCCAAATTAAACTAATAATAATTGATTCTAATAATAAATTAGATGAAAAAGACCAATATCCATTTAACATTAATAATATATGAATCAATAATGGAATTTGATGAAATATTATATCTAATATAATAAGTTCATTATCTTTTACTACATAATTCAATAAAGGTAAGTAAATATATTTTGGATAAATGTAAACTATAAAAATACTACCTAGAGATATTGTTATGATTAATATCAATAAAACTTGACCAAATAAATTTTTATTATAATTACTTATAGAAAATAGTGATATTATAATTAAATATATACACCATATTATTAATGTTCGAATAGTATAAAAATCTAACCAACTATTATTTTTATTTTCTAATTTTTTATAACATGACAATGAAAATGACATTTAATTTTTATTATTCTAAAAGAAAAAGTCAAAAATATATTAAAGTATATAATTATTTCTAAGCTTTAATATCTAAGCTTTAATATCTAATGTGACCGGATTAAATACTGCGGGTATTTCTCTAGTCAAACCTTCAATTAAATAAACCATTTGATTAAAACCTCTTTTAATTTGTGTTATGTTATGTATATGCTTAAATGGATCTGGATCTAATAAACAATAATTACTTAGAAAAATTTTAATTTGATTTTTTATTTCAGTATTTACTCTTAAAACATCGCCTACTTCAGGGACCGTAATGTATCTTCTTCTAGAGAGATGGTATAGTAATAAACCAAATGAAAAAATATCGAGTGTTTTAAACATTTCTTGAAAATGTTTTTCCCTTTCACCCAATGTTTTTTCTTTAAACAATGTTAGATAAACTTTATCCATAATTCTTTTTAATCTAGTAAAATTTTCTGACATATTTTCATCAGTATTAGGTAATAAAATTCCAGATTCAGGTTGTGAATAAAATAATAAAACTTCTTTAACAGTCAGATCATCAACTGTTAAAAATGTTTCAACAAATTTTCTACTCAGTAATTCATATTCATCATCTGTAATACTTTCAGTTTCACTAAGAAAAATTTCATTTATAAAAAATTGATATATTGGGAAAATTCTAAATATAGTTGGTGTATTAACCTCAATACGTACTTTTGGTGCTGGAGTTACAAGATTAGTAGCTTTAGTTGTTCTAGTTGGTGTAATAGGTACCATAGCAGCCGCAGCTTCTTGTGCTCCTCTTGGTGATGGTGTTGCCATTACTTGTGTTAATTGATCAGGATATTTAATATCCGTTCTATTAACATTTGAAAAAAATTTTCCTTTATTTGACAATCCAAAATCTATTAATCTAAAATGATTATGTGGAGTTTTTAAACCTGTAACAATATTATCAAATTTAATATCAAAATGAAATATACCATTTAAATTTAATAATTCAACACCTTCTAGAATATTTTTTAATCCGACTAATATTTTATATAATGATATATTTGTAGATTTAACTAATTTATACAAACTTGGTCCTCCGTTTTCAAATATTAATAATTTCATCAGGTCAGGATTTAATGGTTTACTAGGATCTAAAACACATTCTCTCAAAACATGAGGTGGTAATGGTTTTTTAGGCGAACACATATAAGGTTTGGCAATAAAATATTGATTCCAGTTTTCAAGTGATTCAATATTTAAACTTTCATAAATACTTTTTTCTTTATTTGCTTCCCTCTCTGTCATTAATTTAGAAATTCTTGGAATATCATCTTTACATTCGCTAACTTCACAAGGTTCTTCACAAAGAAGTGGAGGAGAAAAACCGCAACCAAATGTTCCCCTACTTAAAAATTTAGACTCAGTTAATCTATCTAATAATGGATGTGCTGGAGGGTTTGATCTTCTAAGCAAATAGTGACGTAAAGGATGTATTTTTTTTTCTTTAAGTTGTGGAGGTTCCATAGGTTCATATGTCATTGGTCTATTATTATTAGTTGAACTTTCATAATTATTTTCATTATTAGCTTGATAACCATACTCATCATCATTGATCTCATCACTGTGAAGTAAAGGTTCTTGTAATAATGGTTCTGTATCTGCTAAAGCAGCTTCAACTAAACTTAATCTAGGTCTTTTGGGAGATGGACTTTGAGCAGCATTATTATTATTGCCAGATGCATTTGTCTTCCCATTTCCTTTTCCTTTAGCACCACCTCTTTGGTTTTTTTTAGTTTTTCTGATATTTAATCTTTTTTTCAAATTATTTTTTGTTTGCATTATTTTAAAATAATTATCAATACTTTATAATTATGAAAGAAAAATACAAAAAATAAAAAAATTAATTAAATGATATGACTGATCGGTGAGGTATATGATGAACTGTTTTCAATGATGATTCTGAAATTTCTCTTCTTTTACGTCTTTGCTTTTGACTTATTGTTTCAATATCTTTATCACATGCGATTGTACTAGCTTTTTTACCATGAGCTGTTACTGTTTTTTTAAGTGAGGATGGTTTCTTCCCATTACGTAATTCCATGTCTTTTTCTATTTCCGTATAATGTTCTTCAATATAGTCAATGACATACATATCATCTGCCCAATTAAAGAAATTTAATTGTCCGTCATTAGTTTCTATAAATTTATGATCATCATAATAATAATTAAAAGATCCATTACGACAAAAAACATCAAATCTCTTTTTTGAATTAGTTTTTAATTCTTGTCGATAACTTGGATATACAAAAAATAAATCATTAAAATATTGATCCATGGGGGGAGCAATGTTTTTATCTTCTGGTGTAGATCCTACATTTATTACACTATTAGTAGGTGGTGTTCCCACAATTGCTGTTTCAATATCTTTTTCTTTATCTTTCTCCTTCTCCTTCTCCTTGATTTTATCTTTTTTATGGGTTTTAGGAGCAATTGGACGACCTTTTTTTATTTTTGTCTCTCTCTTTAATTTATATTCTGTAAGACTATAATGAGTATTGAATATTTTGGCATAATTTGTAACAAACCAATCAATCAATCTTAATGATATCTTTGATTTTCCAGTTAAAATAGGTAAAATACGATCCATTTTACCTGTTCTACAGTATGCCATATTTAGTCTAGTAACAAGTTTTTTTTGTTTTCTGTTAAGCATTGATTGTTGAGCCTCTGTTTTTGTTATTCGATTAGACCCACTTTTATTTTTTTTATTTTCTTCATTTATCTCTCCATCACTCATTACATTATTATCTTCACCACCTGTCTGAATTAATTCAGAATCATTATGAGAATTATTATCTAAATTATGATCAGATATTTCAGTGTCAACCATCTTAAATCTAAATCAAAAATATTATATTATTTAATTAAAAAATCATCCAAATAAACTTATATTTTTTTTCATACGTACAATTTTTATTTTTGTGTTAAATATTTTAATTGTAAAAATTCAATTATTTCAACTAAAACTTGACAATCTATCATATTGTATATAATAATATCATTAACCTCTTCATAATCTGTAATCCATAAATCTAATATTTCAGCATCTTTACTATATTCATTAATTTTTAACATTACATTAAAACCATTATCATCTTTTTTTTTCCATGTACTTTTAATCATACCATTATTATACATTGCCGTTCCAATAGATTTTAATCCAAAATTATAAGCACCTTTAATAAATATTGGTTGTGTTTTGAAAATACTTAGAACATCACTGAAAATAATAGTATTCACTATATCAATTTCTTCAGCAGTTAACATATCATATTGTCTTTCAATTAAATTTTTAAAAAAATTTGGTTCCGCAGCTCCCCAATGATATACAGTTATATCTTCATTATTTTGATTAATAGATGATTTCAAATAAGATAATAATCCTATCATTTTTCTAGTAATTAATAATTCTTCATCAACATCTAAATGTCTAATCAAAAATGGAAAATATTTAGATGTTGATGAAGAATTAATTGAATCTGGAATCACTAAAGTAATACCTATTAAGAAAATTAATTCTTGTCCACCTCTATCTGGTAGAAATTCAAATCTATCATTTAAATTATTTGATGTTTCAAAGTCTATTACAACAAAAGGTTTATTAAGTTGTGGTATATATTCAAGGTATTCTGTATCTAAAATATCCGGTTTTATTAAACTAGATTGATTAGGATCGTTTATTTCTAGAATATTACTAACAATATCATTTTGATATCCAGGTCTATTTCTACAATAAACCATATAATCATGCCAATTTTTCACACCTTCCGATATAGCTTTATTTCTTTTTGCTACACTACAATTCCATAAAAGAGTTAATTCATTTCTTTGTTCAGCGATTTGTTTTTTGGCATCTTTCCATTTATAATCAAAATGATTTTTCATGTTTGGTCTTAAATTAATATTTAATTCAGATGGTATTAAATTTTCGACACTTTCCCAATCATATTTATTATCAAATAAGTCAGTTCCATCATTATTATTATTATTATTATTATTATTATTATTATTATTATTATCATATTTATAAATAAGAAGTGGGGGAGGTAAATCTTTTAATATTTCATGCCATTGAACAGCATTATCTAATAGTGATAAAAATTTGTTATCATGATTATTAAAATCGATTGGTGTTATTGAAGACATACAATCATCAAAATATATCGAATTATCATAATTATGTGATGAACGTCCTAATAAATATGCCACATTAGGGGTATATTCTTGTAATAATCCAATAGCTAAAGAATACACTAGCACTTGCGCTTTATATGCTCTGTAAACTTTATTATTTAAAATATGAGATCCATCAGATGATAAAAATATATTTGATAGTTTAATGTCTATTACTCTATAATGCCAATTTCCAAATTTTGATGGTATTTTTTCTTCCTCTGAAGATATTAAACCAGGTTTTAATTTATTTAAATAGTCTGATCTAATTAAAATATCTGGATGACCTTTTGTTTTATTAGTATGATTAACTACAATTCCTTGATATATAATAGGTCTCCCTTCTTTCATTAATTGATAAGTTTCATATGCTCCTTCAACCCAACTATTTGCTGTAACTTCAATTACAGGTATAAATTTATCTCTGATTAATTCAATTACTTTTCTTTCAAATAATTGTCCTTTTTCCATGATTTTTGTTGTCTCTTCCGGACATTCATTTGTATGATATCCTAAACTAATACCGAATTTATTTAAATAATCTAGTAAAGGATCATCTAAAAAAAAATTAAACAATCCTGTTGCTGAGATATATGTATTTATATTATTTTCCCAATTCTCTGTCTCTTCTAAATTCATTTTTAAATCTAATTTATTAGATTGATTTAATTTTATACTTTATGTGTTAAACTATAAAATAAAATAAAATAAAATAAAATAAAATATAGAAAATTAATGATTAAAAATTAAAAATTAAGAATTAAAATCTCTTTTTTGTATATTTTTTTGCTTTGGAATTATATTTAGAAATAGAATTAAATCCACCATTTTTAGAAACTTTATTAAATCTCTTTAGTGTTTTTTTATTATAATTTTTTTCTGATTTAATATTTTTTAATTTTTTAAATAATTCAAAAGATTGATCATCATCAATGTTAGAATATACGTCAATACTGATTGATTCATCTTTGATGAGATTGAATTTTTCATCATTTAATTTATCTCTAATAATTTTACATATTTCTTCTTTATTATTCATTGATTCTTCAATACCAAAATATTTAACCCCCATTTCCTTCAATTCTTTTAAACCATAACCACCTTTTCTAGGTCCTTCTTCACAATAGTTTGGATTTTTAGTATAAATACTAGATAGAACAACTTTTTCAACTGGTTTATTTTTATTAACTTTAAATGTTTCTTTATCTAATATTGGTGTAATAAATTCACATAAATCTTTCTTGGAAGCATCTTTAGCAATATCTGGATCCATACCAAAATATCTACTTGCTAATTTTCTTAAAGTACCTAAATAATAACCCCCACCGGATTCACCTTTTTCACATAATTTAGGATCTTTTTTATAAATATCTAATAATGTTTTACCTTCTAAATCAGTTCTAGTTCTCATATTACTTAATCTTTCATTAATTATTTGACAAAGAATATCTTTCTTTTTTCCTTCAATATCTTTTTCATCAAATCCTAAATATTTCATAGCAAATTTTTTTAATGAATTCTTGCTATATCCACCTTTTGAATCTGTTTGATTACATTTATTCATATTAAATGTTTCAACTGTAATTTCTTCATCACCTTTGTCTTTTCCTTTATCCTTAATTTTTAAATCTTCTGATGGGCAATAACCTCTGGTATTATATCTTAAAAATTCATCATTGAAATTTTTATGTGAATCATACATAGATTCCCAATCCCATTTCTTTTGATAGATTCTTTCATCTTTATCAGCAGCAATCGGTAATTCAGAAGCTACATTTTTACCTGTTTTTAATGATGTAGCACACCATTTTTGACCTTTTCCATGTTTAGTTGAAATACATTCCCATGATAAATCATAACTTGGATGATATCTAAAAGGAAAAATACATTTACCTGATTTAAACCCTTTGTCAATTTTACCTTTTTCATTAGTAGCTTTAGCATGAATTTCAGTAATATTATTCTTTTTACGTGTTTCTTTTGGATCAGCTGGACAAAACCCCCATTTCAATGCTCTTTTATTTTTATCAACTTCAATTGGACATCTTTGTCCTTCATCTTTATCTTTATTACAATCAAAAAATAATTGTTTAGTATTACCATAAATATACGGGAATATACATGGACCAGCATTATATTGAGACCGATATTTACCATCTTTATCAAACACTGTAGCATAAACATTCTTTAATTTTTTCTTTTCACCAACTAGATCTGTTATTTCGATTCCAGTTGTAGAAGTTCCAGTATCTCTAGTATATGTCTTTTCTGAAATATCTTCGGTTTTGTCAACTAACCCTTTGTATGGGACTTTTATTATACGATCACTAATACTATCTGCTTCAACTGTTTCAAAAATATCAACTTCTTGGTGATATTTAGAAGATTTATATATCTGTTTGATCAAATAAAAATTTTCATTTGTTAAAAAGATTTCGTCTTCTGTTAATCTTAATCCTTCTTCCTGGAAAAATGAAGGCTTATATTTACCTAAAATTATTAAATTTCTTTCATTAATGTTTCTAACAATTGATTCACATAATCTAGTTATAAATAAATTAGCCCAATATCTAGTTTCTAAATTTAATTGACATCCTTTTTTCCCATCATATGAACAAAATTGATGATGTTCACATTTCTTTTGTGATAATTTATTACAACTAGTTAATTTATATTTCGTATCTTTTTCAATTATATCTTTTTCTTTAAGTTCTTTTGATGTAACATTTAATATTCTATTAGTAATTCTCTCAATAATTGTTTTAATATTAGACATTGTAGTTGCTATATCAATTGAAGGAGTTTTTAAGAATTCTAATATTTCTTTTCGATATGTTGAATATTTACTTTCGCCTAAAATGGATGATACTTCGTATTTAAAGTGTTGATAAAGATTTTCAAATTTCTGATATTCTTCTAAATAACCAATTCTATCATCTTTTAATATTTGATTATCATAAATTTTATAATCTGCTTCATAGTAAATATTTTTAATTATAATATTAAGTTTTAATCCTAATGAATCACCCTTTTCTAGCATAGTCTCTATTGAGATTGGATAAATTGGTATTAATCCATCATTTTCTAATAATATACCAATAACTGTATCCGGATCTAATTCTGTAACAACTAATCCAGCAGGTTTATAGCTAAGATTATTATTGGTTTTATTATTAAATAAAGTTAAATATTCTAACATTTTATCAGATTTTTTAATTTCAATTAAATCAAAGTATTCTAATCCATCATATACAGGTAAAGAAATAATAATACTACTTGGTCTTACAGGGAATACCATTTTATTTTTTGTAACAATAAATTCTGTGGTATGAAGTGGTGATGTTATTTGTGAAACTGGTTCTAATCCAGATAAGTCTCCTCCTTGACTAGCTAATTCTTCAAGTTGTTTATAAACAGTTAAAGATGTTGGTAATAATTTATAGTTTCCATAATTAGAGTTTGGAAATTCTGAACAATTATTAATATGGATCTTAACTAATTCTTTTAGAATAGGTAATCTTTTTTGAGTATCTTTTAATAAATTGATATTGATAGGTTGGTTTTTAAGATGATTTTTTAAGAATATTAAATTTTTACTTGACATATTAACATCATTATTAAGTCTAATTACACCTATTGGTTCTAAAGTAGCTTTTGATTGAATATGAAATATAGGTTCAAATTTACCATTCGAATCAAATAATAACATAATAATCGGTTTTTCTATTTCTGTAACATAAGGATTACAGTATATATTATTTGTTTCTTTTGAAAACATTAATATGTTAACACCCTCTGGAAATAACCAATCTAATTTTCTACTAATTAAATCCAAAAAGAATTCATGTTTTTTAATGATTTTATCATCTTGACAATATTTAATAAAGTTATAATAAGCACCAAAAATAGTGAATAATTTCTTAACTTTTCTCAATTTAAGCTGATCTTTTTGTAGTTTAAGCAAATCATCAACACCATTCAATTCAAAATCTTTTAAACCTAACCATGCTACACATTCTTTATTTTTTTTTATGAATTCTGAAAAAAAGTATATTTGAGCTCTATTTCTAGGAAGATTGTTAGTGAATTTAAAAACATTTATTAAAGCTCCTTGATTCAAAGTCATAAATAATTCTGGTTTTAAATTTTCGACAATCAAATCAATTAAATGTTTATAAGTTATCTGATTATTTGAAATAGATTCTTTAATACTTGCGATTGATCTTAAAAAGCTGTTCTTATCACTAAAAACACCTCTTCTAAGAAAACAATTAGCATATTTATGTAATGAATTGGTTGTAGGAGATATTAAAATTTCTTGGTGGTTTCTTAATAAAATATTAAGATTATCTGGCAATTGACCATAACGACAATTATCTAGGATAGCAATATCAGCCTTAATATAGTTTTCATTTTTACAAGCTGACCCATCATCAAACTCTTTTGTATCAACAGTTGTTTTTTGAACATTTGTATCAGTCTGTACATCACAAACTTCATTACCAACTGGTTTCTTAAAAGCTTGGATTTCACTAGCATTAGGATCATAATCATCCGGTTCTTTCAAAAAACAACAAGGGATACACAAATTCTTTGGATGATTTTTGGGTTTTGTAAAACCAGGAAAAGCTTCAGCACCTGTATTCTTAAAAATTTCAGGCCATTCTTTTTCAACGTTTTCTTTACTCCAATATGGTTCACTCGTTGGTCTACGAATAATAACTGTATATTTATCACCTAAAAACTCTTTGTTTCTTTTATCATATGGTAAAGCTTTTCCATTTGTATAAGGACTTTTAAGACCATTTTTAGTGAATTCTTCAACACTAATTGGCATCTCTGCTTTATAATCCCAAATTCTAGGACAAATATAATAATTATCTCTATATTTAATGTAACCTGTAATAGCTTTTTTATCTTTGATTTTATCTAAATTTTCCTTTGGAATAATGTAAGGTTGTCTCATTTGAGCACTATCACATGTTCGACTATATTTCCATTTTTGTCCCCCATCATCATCTTTACCTACGGCTCCTGATTCTTCGACTTTATATAATCCAGGATCAGCTTTTTCTCTCATTTGAGCCATATAATTTGTGAATTTAAGATCTACATCTTGGAACCCTTTCTTTTTAATATCATAATCAACAACTGCTTTTGCTTTTTCATCTTCTTTAATTTTTTCTTGTTCTTTGACTTTTTCTTCTTCACCTTTCTTAAATTCTTCTTCTATATTGAAATCTAATCCTAAATCTTCAAATCCAAGTTCATCAAAATCAAAACCCAAATCTACTTGAGGTTCTGGTTCAATCAATAAAGGTTTTTCCTCTAAATCGATTTCAATCCCTTTCTTTTCAATTTCTTTTTCAAGTTCCATTCCATGTTTACTTTCTTTTTCAATCTTAAAGTCCGGGTCAAAAAGAATGTTGAATAGATTATGAATAAAATTTAAATGTTTTATTTGATGTAAATTTTCAACATTAATCATAAATTTATCTATTTCATTTGTTATTGTAATATCTGTTCCATATAAAAAATGATATTTAGTAGTTTCAGAATTTTCTTGAGGATTAAATTGATCAAGTAACCCCTTAGATTTGATTCTATCGATTAAGAAGATAGATTCTAATAATTCTAGGTATGTTGATTTTTGCCCTTCAAAAGCTCTTTTATTTTTTTCAAATAATTTGTTAATAAAATTTTTAATTGAAAAATCACTATCAAAATCATTTACTTTTTTATAAATAACTTTCATTATGTTATCTTTAAGACTTCCGTAAAAGAAAGGATACATTGTTTTAATTCTTTCATTAATATCATTCAAAGTCAGATTGTATTTATTCTTTAACTCAATCTGTGTTTTTAACCCAATACTTAATATTTTCGTTCTAGTCATACTAGAACTATAACCTCCTTTAAAAATTAAATTAGACTCTGGGACATGAAGTATTTTACTTTCAGTAATTTTAATTAATTTATGAATAAATTCACTAACTTCTTCTAAATCTGCTTTAACTTCTTTAACTGGAACATATTTTTTCATATTAAAATTTATAATAGTATATCCGTTTTCATATAGGGTAATAGACACATAATCTTCAATCGTTTTCTCAGAAGTATTTTTTAATAACATCTTAAAAACTAAATATTTTTTATTTGATGGATATGGAATGTCAGATATTATTTGTTGATTTTTCCATGAAGCTATAACTTTTAATTTAAAACTATGTTTCTTTAAAAATGGTTTATAAATTTTGTAATTATTATTATAATCATTAACAACAAATTTAACAAATGGAATATTATAACTGGTTTCAAATATATTAAATAAAGTATCAATATCAAAACTGTTTGGGTAATTTACATGGTTAATTCCTATTATAACATCATTAACTAGATAATCATCATTTAAATTTACAAATGAATCAAACTTTGTAGGGTTTTCTTTACGATTATTTGTTAATATTAATAAATTATTATTTGTTATAGAAACCTTTTCAATTAAATCTTTGACAGATTCACTTTCTAATTTAATTTTATTTTTATTTGATATATATTCAGTGGCTTGATTATCCCAGTATAAATTAACAATATCATTAAGATTAACCCCCTTATAATTTTTAATAAAATCATTATATGTTACTAGAAAAATCATATTATTTTCAATTAATCCATAGTCACTTAATATTTTAGAATATTGATTACTTTCTTGGTCCATTATAACCTTATCAGAGTGATTTACAATTGGAGAAAAAGGATTAGCTACAACATATAATGGATTTTTAATATATGTATTTGCTGCTATCATCAGACTTTTATTATATTCTCTCCCAATAATTGTAAATCTATAATTTAATAAAGCCAAGAATTCTTCATCATTAATTAATTCATTAATATTATAAAATTCATTACCAGAATTATTAAAAAGATTTACACCTCTTTCAAAATCTTTATTTTTATATTTTTCTGAAAAAATTTGTCTAATTAACTCTTCAATATTTTTTTGACTTTCTAGATCTAAAATTATCTTCAATTTATTAACTAAATCTTTAACATTAAATTCAGTATTTTTACCTAATAAACAATTTATAAATTTAATTAATTCATCATATTCAATAATATGTGGTTGTACCCATAAATGTTGTTGATGTATTCCAATATATTGATTTTCATCTGATTGAGATTTTATTTGATTATGATTCAAATAATATGAAATTTTCATTCTAATAATATTGATACTGTCATTTTCAAATATTAAATCTCTAATAAAAAAAGTTCTTCCTGGATTTATTTTACCAAATTTCGCTCTAAAATTAGGAATAGTATAGCTTAATTTTTTATTTTCTTCATCAGTTAAACTTCGATAATCATTTTTTTCTAATTTATTGATTAAATTATTAATGAAATTATTATAGTGTCCACCTACAAAAATATACATATCATAATCTTCTGGATCAGAACTATGAATATGTTTTACTTTATAGATTTTTTGATTAAAAAATTCCTCGACTAAAGTCATTTATAATATCTTATTTTACTAAAGAGAATAAAAAAAAGTAAATAATACTTTCCTATTTATTGTATTATTTTGATTATACTAGATAGTTAATAATCAATCCATAAATAAAAGTAAAATAAAAGTAAAAGTAAAATAAAAAATTTAATTTAATGTTTTTTCTTTTTCAATTGGTGAATCAGAATCTTTAGTTAAATTTTTAAGAGATTCTTTTAAAGGTGTATCAGTGATTTTCGTACCACAATAATCTACTGGTGCTGTACCATAATCATGATTTTTATATAATTTTAATTCAATCGCAACTCTTAAAAGAATTCTAAAACTATCCCAAAATTCTTCAGTGTGTCCAACTGATTTTGTCATAATATGAGCTAATTCATGAATAGCTACAAACATGATGACATTCTCTTCAACCAGAGCCTCATCTTTAGATTTTGCTCTTAAGCAAAATACAATTTTTTGACCTTTATTAACTGAATAAGAAGTATATTTATTATTCGGTGTACTTTCACTAATATTATCCGGTTGAAATCTACCAACTAATCTATCAAATGCTTCTTTAGTTTCAGTCAATTTAGCTTTTTCTTCACTAGAAGAATATTGTTTTAATTGTTTATCATTCACAACTTTAACATGATCTACAATCTTGATTAATTTAGCACGTACTTTTGCTAATAAATCTGCTGCTTGTTGCTTGTCTTTAAGATTTCTGACTAAATATTCTCTGTTATCAATCTTTGATTTAGTATAAATAACTTCATATGATCTTGTTTCTAGGTACATATAAAGTATCATTATCAAAATAGCAAAGACAAAAAAATTCAAAAAAGTTTCTTGCATTCCTTTAATTAATATTTTTTGTTATCTTTATTATTCGAATAGAAAAAAAGAACTAATTCAATAGCAAAAACAAAAATAAAAAAAATAATTCTAAACTATATATTCAAATTTTATTCTATTACATCCATTCTTACAATGTTATTTAAAACTCCCTTAATTGGCAATTGTTTTTTTATATTAGATATTTTAATTTTCAAACTGTTTACTAAAGCTATAAGATTTTCAATAGTAATACCAGATAATATTTCATCTTCAACACCAATAACTCTCTTTATTTGATCAATACTTTCACCACTAGTTTCTTTTTCTTTTATTTTATCAATTAATTTATCACAGAACCCCATAATATCTTTTAATAATAAATTTGGTATTAATGATGTAACTGATACTGATTCATGAAGTATAGAAAATAGTATTAAAGCATTAATATACTTTTCTCTTCTTATTTTTTCATCTGTTTCATTAGAATATGCATATAAAACCTTTAATAATTTTATTGTTCTATTTCTATTTTCATAAGATTTAGCATATTGATCATTTGTCAAAGTTTTATCTATTTTATAGCCACTAAAAGGATGCATAAAACCACCATGACCTATAACATCATGTAGTAATTCAGAACATGGTGATAGAAAATTTTCATGTATTTTTTTTCTTCTATTACTTAATCTAAAATTTATTATAGGTGCTGCCATAGTATTTATTACCTTTTCATAATTAATTTGAAAAAAAGTAGGCACAAGTATAATACGTCTATCCGCAAATTCTAATAAATTACGCATTGAATAATCACATTGAGATTTTAGTATAAGAGAATTATTTATATCATAACTAAAAAAAGCTATATAATCATATAGACATCTTAAAAAGGTTTGATATATATATCCTTCCCTAATTAAAGCTTCTATTTTTTTTAATAATTCATATGCTTTTCTTCTAATTTCAGTAACTCTTTCTTTATATTGAGAATTTGATAAATTATCAACAGTTTCTAAATTTTGTAATTTTGAAGAATTAGATATTTTGGGTTTAGGAACTTTATTCAAAAATTGTATCAATAATAAATCTTTAACCATTGATGTAATTATACATCTAAATTCAGGTATCTGTAAACCTGGATTGTCACTTAATTTTTTAAAATCTTTATTTTTTTCAATATACCATTCATATGGTGATGTAAAAATACTTTCAAATTCGGGTGTTAGAGGAACATTATATTCGTATTTAAAAACATCATCATCTATACGAATTGTTTGTTCACCATCAGTTTCAGTTTTGATAACCCTTACAGAATTTGTTACCATATTTTCGATTAGTTCTACAATTAGTGGTAACTCAGAACCATATTTATTACTAATTATATCGAGACCTTCAGCATTACTTAAAGTAGTTTTAAATAAATTTTCTTCTACACTTCCTGAATTATTTGTTTTGGTTCCACCTCTAAATTTATGAGATAATTTTATTGTTTTTTTTGTGTTTTTTTTGATTTTATATTTCTTAGACCTAGATTTATGTGATTTTTTATTACTCTTTTTATAGCTTCTCATTATTTTATTTATTATTTTATTTAGTATTTGAACAGAAAAAATTAAAAATTAAAAAATAAAAAAATTTAAAAATAAAAATATAAAAAATTGAATTATTATTAATACTGTATAACATATCTGTTCTCTAGAAAATGACAACTACCTCTAATTTTATTTTTCGTCAAGACGAAAAAGTCAATATTAATTACAATAAACCTCTTGGTTTTCAAGCAACTGATTGGAGAAGTTTTGATTTTAAGCCACCATATGATCCCGAAAAGGACAAAGGTCGGTATCGTAAGGAATTCCGTGTTCAACTCTTTGGTGTGACATCTAAAGGTCGTTCAGTTTCTGTAGTTGTTAAAGGATTTAAACCTTTCTTCTTTGCTGAAATTCCAACTGATTGGAATGATGTTAAAGTAGAACAACTTATTAAAACAATTAATAAATTAGTCCCTGAGTATGAAACTAAATCTCTACTTTCTTATAACATTGTTAAGCAAAAGAAATTTCGTGGCTTTACAAACAATACTTATTACCCTTTTATCAAATTTGAGTTTCAAAGTATTTCTGGTTTTAATAAATTTAAAAGAGTATTAGAAGGAAATATTGTCCTTGGTGGAAAGAAAATCCAACTTCCTCTTTATGAATCAAATCTAGAACCAATTATGCGTTTGATGCATATGGCTGGAATTGAACCTGCTGGTTGGATTCAAATTTCTAAATATACTATCCCTGATGAACCTTTTAGTAAATGTCAAATTGATATCGAAACTAATTTTAAAAGTATGTCAAAGATGGATAAAAGTGATATCGCCCCATTAATTGTGGCTTCTTTTGATATTGAATCAGATAGTAGTCATGGTGATTTTCCTCAAGCCAAAAAGAAATATACTAAATTAGCGACTGATATTATTAATCATTTTCAAAAATCCAAAACAACAATTTCTAAACTTCAAAAGTCTGGGGAAAACCCAGCTAAATTAAACTATTTGACTGAACTTTTACAAAACAAAGAAGAATATTTTTACAAATTGATTAAAGCAGGGTTTCTTAAGGAAACACCTTTTCGAGATGAAGAAATTAGTTTCGTTTATACAAAAGATGGTTTTGTACCTAGAGATGCTGAAATTCGTGATATTATTTCTGAAGTTGTAAAGATTTGTGATCGGACTAGTCTTCCTATTCGAGCAAATCGTGAAATGAAAGAAGGTGTCCAGAAAGTTTTACGTCAATGGGTTAATAAAAAAGATAAATATAAAAAAGAAGAAGACACTAGTCCGAATGAAAAGGATATCTATCAACTTGAAAATATTATACAAGAAGTTGGTAAAGAAGACAAACTAGATTTTAATTCTTTATATTCTAAAGTATTTACTAAAGATGTTATGATAACTTTGCTAACCAATCTATTTGATAAACAATTTCCTCCGGTTGAAGGAGATCCTGTCATTCAAATTGCCACGGTTGTTTATAAATATGGTGATCCTAATATTTCTTATCGTCATATTGTTACATTAAAAAGCTGTAATCCAATTGATGATGCTGAAGTTGTTAGTTGTGAAGATGAAGCAGATGTTCTTCTAGAATGGGCTAAATTTATTAATCGGTTAGATCCTGATATCATGACTGGTTATAATATTTTTGGTTTTGATTATTCATTTCTCTATTATCGTGCCAAAGAATTAGGTGTAGTTGAAGAATTTAGTAAAATTAGTCGATTACCTAATCATGAAGCAACTTTATTAGAAAAGAATTTATCATCTGCTGCTCTAGGCGACAATACTATGCGATTTATCGATATGGTAGGTCGTGTACAGATTGATCTTCTTAAAGTTATTCAACGTGACCATAACCTTGGTTCTTACAAACTAGATAGTGTTGCTGAACATTTTATTAGTGGTAAGATTGGGGCTATGCGTGCGAATGATCCTCATTGGATTGAAATTAAGAATACTTTTGAAATTGAAAAAGGAAACTATATTATTATTCGTCAAGCTAAAGATGGTGATAAATTTAATCGTGGTGAAAAGATTCAAGTTCTTGAAAAAGAATCAATTGATGGAAAAGACTGGATTAAATTAGATGTTCCGTTTGAAGAAAAAGTTCTTAGTAAAAAACCAATGTGGGGTCTGGGAAAGGATGATGTTAATTACAAAGATATTTTCACATTACAAAAGACTGGTGGTCCTGAAGGTCGTAAAACTATTGCGGTTTATTGTATTCAGGATTGTATTTTATGTATTCGATTGATTCGAAAACTTGAAATCATTGCCAACAATATTGGTATGGCCAATGTGTCAATTGTTCCTTTTTCATATATCTTCTTGCGAGGTCAAGGTGTTAAAATCTTTAGTCTTGTGGCTAAAGAGTGCCGTGACCATGACTTTTTGATTCCTGTTTTAAAAGGTAAAAGTGATGAAGTTGAAAAAGATAAGTCTGAAGAAATTCGTAAATTGATTAATGCTTTGGATGAAAATAATGGTGATGATGAAGAATTCGATGATGAAGATGAATATGATGATCATGAACATACTTCATCATCCAAATCTAAGAAGAAGAAAAATCAAAATAATTTCAAGAAACATCAAAGTCTAACTGACGAAAGTAATGTTGGTGATGATGATTACAATGGCAATGATTTTCGTCGAGGAGGTGATAATGATTATACCCTTGGTGAAAGAGATAATACGGGAATGGAATATGCTGGTGGCGATGATGATGGTTACGAAGGTGCTATTGTTTTAGATCCTAAACCAGGTATTTATCTTGAAGAACCTGTTTCAGTTCTTGATTATGGTTCTCTGTATCCATCTTCAATGATTAGTGAAAATCTCAGTCATGATTCAATCGTTTTGGATCCAGCTTTTGATAATCTCCCTGGTTTAACTTATGGTGAAGTAACATATGATGTTAAAAAATGGATAGATCCCAATAAAAAATCATTAGGTAAACATACAGTTGGTCAGAAGACTTGTCGTTTTGTACATTTTCCTGATGGTCCTGATGGTAAACCTGTTAAAGGGATTATTCCTTTAATTCTTCAGAAGTTGTTGGCTGCACGGAAATTTTATAAGAAAAAGAAGGATGCTGATCCAGACCCTTTTAAGAAAACAGTATGGGAAGGTCTTCAATTAGCTTACAAAGTAACTGCCAATTCATTATATGGTCAAATTGGCGCTAGAACAAGTCCTATTTATTTAAAGGATGTCGCTGCTTCTACAACAGCAACAGGTCGAGGTCTTTTGACATTCGCACGTGATTTCGTTTTGGCAAATTTCGAAGGTTCTAGCATCGTGTATGGAGATACTGACAGTATATTCATTAAATTTAAACTAGTTGATGAAAATGGAAATAAAATGACTGGCTTACCAGCTTTACAAAAATCAATTGAAACTGGGTTGGAAGCAGAACATCGAATTCAAAAATATTTGAAACCTCCTCATGTTCTAGAGTATGAGAAGACATTCTGGCCATTCATTCTATTTACTAAAAAACGTTATGTTGGTAATCTTTATGAAACCGATATTAATGAATATACACAAAAAAGTATGGGAATTGTGCTTAAACGTCGTGATAACGCACCGATCGTCAAGTATGTTTACGGTGGTATTATTGATGCTATTTTGAATAAAAAATCATTAGAATTATCTATTAATTTCTTGAAAGAATCTTTAATGGATTTAATTAATGATAAATTTGATATTCAAATGTTAGTAATTTCTAAGACTTTAAGATCTACATATAAAGATCCTGAATCGATTGCTCATAAAGTTTTAGCTGATCGAATGGGTGAAAGAGATCCTGGTAATAAACCACAATCAAATGATCGTATTCCATATGTTTATATTAAATACAAATCAAATTCAAAAGAAAAAGTACTACAAGGTGATAAGATCGAACATGTTAATTTTGTTCGAGAAAATAAGCTGAAACCTGATTATGTGACTTATCTTGAGAATCAAATTATGAAACCAGTGAGTCAAATTTATGAACTAGTTATTAATAAATTGGATGGTTTCACAAAAGCTGAAGATTATTTCGAACGTCTTGAAGAAAGATATTATGAGAAATATGCTGATAAGAGTGAGGATTTTATTCATGATAAAATTCAACAAAAGAAACAAGAAGAAGTTGAGAAACTCCTATTTCAGGATGCTTTACGAAAAGCTCATAATCAAAAAGCAAATCTTCAAGAAATTAGTTCATGGCTAGTTGTTGATGAAAATTCAAATTTTATCAATAGTGACCCAGTGAAAGTCAATAAAAAGTCTCCAACATCTGATAAGAATATTGTGAGAAAGCAAAAAACAAATCGTTCTATTACAGATTGGTTAATGTAAATTAAAAATAAAATAAATAAAATTTCAAATTTAAAAATTTTATAATAATTTTTTTTCTCAAAATAAATTCCAAATTCTTTCACATGCTTTCAATAAAATATTCTTTTTATTATCGATATTATTATTTTCTGGTTCTTCATCTTCTTCATTTTCATCTTCTGTCTTATCATCATCTAAATAATTTGATAAATTAGGCTGATTTAAATTATGTTTTATGCTTGGTATATTTAAATCTATCTCAAAATTATCTTCATCAAGTTCGTAATAATTTTTTTCAGATGATTCAAATTTAAATAGTTTATTTTTTATTTCTTCAATATCTTTTTCTAAATTATGTAATCTTTGAGCATAATATGATTTATCTTCTTCATCACTTTCCTCTTCATTATTATTTCTTTCACCTTCTTCTTCACTTTGAAAATGATTTCTAGGATGGGTACTGTTTCTTCTAATTTCTTCTGATAAAATAGGATTAATATATTGGATGTCAACAAAAGTCTGACCAAACTCAGAAGCTTCATTTGATGATGTATTATGATCTGATAAATTAGAATTATTTGTATTATTAAGACTTCGAATTATATTTTCTATAAGTTGATTAATTATTGGATTCGTTGATGATGTTGACTCTAATGAATATAATGGTATTGAAGTAGCAAAAATATTGGCATGAGTATTTTCATTATTATTTCTATTTGTATTTTCAGTTTGATTAGTATTATTACCTCTAACATCATACTTACATTCTGGACATTTAGTATTATTTTCAAACCATTTATCTAGGCAATCTTGATGATAAAAATGCCTACAATGATTTATCTTTCTAATAAATTCAGAATTTATATAATTCTGTTGACAAATACTACATACCCTATCTGTTTCTTCATTAATAGATTGGTATAATTCTAATTTAGTATTTGTTCTTAAAATATTTAAATTACAACCTATTTGTACTGGTTCAAAAAAATTATTATAATTCATTTTATATCAATAATAGAAAAGATATATCTATTTTATACTTAAAAAATTGATATTAAATTTTATTATGATATTTTTATGTTAAAACTTGTAATATTAAATATAAATTTATTATAAAATAACATTAACATTAACATGAATCATAATACTTTGATGAAAGGTCGTATTGGTCTACCTAATGTTGGTAATAGCTGCTATTTAAATTCAACTATTCAATGTTTAGTTGGAACCAGTGATTTAATTACATATTTTTCTCAAGTAGCTAATTTACCAAATGGTAGTCAAATTCGTAAATATCAGGTTGATTTAAAAGTCAATAAAATTAATAAAAATAATAAAACAGAATCTAAAAAACAATTAGTTGAATCATGGTTTACTTTAATGTGTCAACTTTGGGGTGATGATACATTACAAGGAAAAGCTAATCCAATTCCTTTTTATCGTATGATTGGTAAAGTAGCCAAAGAGTCAAATTCGGCTATTTCAATTGCTGGTGATCAAAATGATTTTCAGGAGTTTTTAATTCTTCTCCTAGATTCACTTCATGATGCTCTTAGTTATGAAACAAAAATGAATATTGTTGGTAAAGATATTAATAATATGGATCGTATGGCTCGATTGGCTTATGAAAATTTTATTAAACATTATGAAAATGATTATTCAATATTTGTTAAATTATTCAATGGACAAATTAATACAACTACTATAGGTGAATGTGGTCACCAGTCGAATATTTTTGATCCAATGAAATTCATTCCTTTAACGGTTCCTGGTTCAAAAACTCCAATTAAATTGGAAGATTTGCTTCATAAATATACATCTAAATCTCATTTATGTGAAACAAATGATGATTCTGGTGAAAATCATGATGAACGTTGGTTTTGTGATAAATGTAATAAAAAAGTCAACGCTATAACACAAAACACTATTTGGGATTTACCTAAATATTTAATTATTTCTCTGGGTCGGTATCAATATTTTCCACGTTTAGCTAAAATTAATACAAATGTTGAATTTCCATTGGAAAATTTAGATATGAAAATGTTCTTTAGTGGATTTAAAAAAGGATCTCTTAATTATAATTTATATGCTGTAGCAAATCATTATGGTAGTCCAAGTGGTGGACATTATACAGCATTTCGTAAAAATCCAGATAACAAATGGTATTTATTTAATGATAGTTCAGTTACTGAAATTTTAAATCCAGAGGAAAATATTATCACTAATGGAGCATACTGTTTATTTTATCAACGAAATGATTAAATACTAAAACAAAATATCAATTAAAATGTTAAATTTAAATATTTAAATATTTATCTATTTTTTTTAAGATAAAATTTTATCTTTATTATTATTAAATAATTATTAATATCAATTGAAAAATATTATAATGGTCACACAAATTCAAATTATATTTTTTCTTTTAGCAGGTTTATTTGGGATTCTCTTTATGATATTTGTTTACTACTTATATAATGAAAAATTATTAACAAATCAATATCAAGGAAACCCACAATATAACTTAGATACATTAGCACCAGAATCAACAACATCTAGACCAACATCAACCCCTTCATCAACAGCAGCATCATCCACAACTGCCGAATCAACTGGTCCTCAATTAGCACCTAGACAAACATTAACACCATCAAAACAAGTTTTTAATATTAGTGAAAACAAATATACTTACGATCAAGCAAGAGCTTTATGTAAAGTATTTGATAGTGATTTAGCTACATTAGAACAATTAGTTGATGCTTACCGTACTGGGGCTGATTGGTGTAATTATGGATGGGTTGATGGTCAAATGGCTTTCTATCCTACCCAAAAAGAAACTTGGCTTAAATTACAAAAGAATTCAACACCTGAAAAACGTAATGCTTGTGGTAAACCAGGTATTAATGGTGGATACTTTAATGATCCTAACTTAGCTTTTGGTGTTACATGTTATGGTATTAAACCAGAACCTAGAGCGCATGAAAGAAATAAAGTAACTCTTAGCAATGATACTGATGATCAATTACAAAGAATGGTTGATCAATTCCGTAAAGATGTTGATAATATCACAATTTTACCATTCAATCGTGATAAATGGGGCGGTTGTGGGGCTTAGATATCAATCATAATACTCTTACTAAAATCAATATTTTCATTTTTATTTTCATTTGGATATCCAATTGGATTACATATAAAATGTATTCCATGAATTATATTATTTGATGGTGTATGAGTATGTCCATAAATCCAACATTTTATTTTATCTTTTTCATTTTCAATTAAAGCATCCATATTACAATAAAACCATTGATTATATGGTGCTGATGAGAATGTTTTATATTTTGAATCAATTAAAGATTCTGAAGGTCCATGATGTGTTATAATAATATTATTTTTACTATTATTGTTTTTTATAGCATTTTCTAAGAATTCTTTCGATTTTGAATGTAATTGATTGTATTTGATATAATCTAAATTTTGTATATAGCGAACATCATTTATTT
>JACCEB010960618.1_pt1 | contig 90138 bp, 65 predicted proteins | sample 7454761 | NCBI WGS metagenome assembly JACCEB01 (sample SAMN15323454, study PRJNA562643) | freshwater metagenome | isolation source: river surface water | place: USA:Blue River Watershed | collected 2017-08-18 | reverse complement strand
GCGTGATGGCGAGGTGCTCGACGCTGGCGGCGAGGGCGAAGAACTCGCCGAGGCTGTCCCAGCGCAGGTAGTTCTCCGCCAGGAACTGCTCGACGTGCTTCGGGGCGGAGCCGCCGGCACCCGTCTCGAAGAGGCCGCCGCCGTTCATCAGCGGCACGATGGACAGCATCTTGGCGCTGGTGCCGACCTCGAGGATGGGGAAGAGGTCGGTGAGGTAGTCGCGGAGGACGTTGCCGGTGACGCTGATGGTATCGAGTCCCTGCACGATGCGCTCGAGGGAGAACTTGCACGCCTCGGCCGGCGGCATGACGCGGAGGTCGAGGCCGGTGGTGTCGTGGTTTTTCAGATACGTGCGGACCTTGGCGAGGATCTGGGCGTCGTGGGCGCGTTTCTCGTCGAGCCAGAACACGGCGGGCGTGTTGCTGAGGCGGGCGCGGTTGACGGCGAGTTTCACCCAGTCCTGCACGGGTGCGTCCTTGGTCTGGCAGGCGCGCCAGATGTCGCCGTCCTCGACGGCGTGATCGAGCAACGTCTGGCCGGCGTCGGTGACGACGCGGATCGTGCCGGCGGCGGGGGCGACGAAGGTCTTGTTGTGGGAGCCGTATTCCTCGGCGGCCTGCGCCATGAGGCCGACGTTGGGGACGGAGCCCATGGTCTTGGGGTCGAGGGCGCCGTGTTTTTTGCAGAACTCGACGGTCGCCTGATAGATGCCGGCGTAGGAGCTGTCGGGGATGACGGCGAGGGTGTCCTGGAGCTTGCCCTGGGCGTCATACATCTTGCCGCCGGCGCGGATCATCGCGGGCATCGAGGCGTCGACGATGACGTCGCTGGGGACGTGGAGATTGGTGATGCCCTGGTCGGAGTTGACCATGGCGACGGCGGGGCCGGCGGCGAGGGTGGCCTTGATGTCGGCTTCGATGGCGGCCTTCCGGTCGGCGGGGAGCTTGGCGAGTTTTTCGACGAGGTCGCCGAAGCCGTTGCTGAAGTCGACGCCGAGCTCCTTGAAGGTGGCGTCGTGCTTCGCGAGGAGGTCCTTGAAGAACACGCGGACGGCGTGGCCGAAGAGGATGGGGTCGGAGACCTTCATCATCGTGGCCTTGAGGTGGAGCGAGAAGAGGACGCCCGACTGTTTGGCGGCGGCGACCTGCTGCTCGAGGAAGGCGACGAGTGCCTTCCGGCTCATGAACGTGCCGTCGATGATCTCGCCGGCTTTCAGCGAGAGCTTGGGCAGGAGAACCTTGGTGCTGCCGTCGGCGCCGATGAACTCGATGCGCGCGGTGGTGGCGGCGGGGACGGTGACGGACTTCTCGTTGGAGAAGAAATCGCTGCGGCCCATGGTCGCGACGGAGGTCTTCGAGGCGGGGGACCACGCGCCCATGGAGTGCGGGTGCTTGCGGGCGTAGTCCTTGACGGCCTTGGGGGCGCGGCGGTCGGAGTTGCCCTCGCGGAGGACGGGGTTCACGGCCGAGCCCTTGACCTTGTCGTAGCGCGCCTTGGCGTCCTTCTCGGCGTCGGTCTTGGGCGTCTCCGGGTAGTCGGGGAGCTTGTAGCCCTTGGCCTGGAGCTCGGCGATGGCCTCCTTGAGCTGCGGGACGGAGGCGGAGATGTTGGGCAGCTTGATGATGTTGGCCTCGGGCTTGAGCGTGAGGGCGCCGAGTTCGGCGAGGTGATCGCCGATGCGCTGGGCCGCGGAGAGGGCTTCGGGGAACTGGCAGATGATGCGGCCGGCGAGGGAGATGTCGCGCGTCTCGACGTTGATGCCCGCGTGCTTGGTAAACGCCTGCACGATGGGCAGGAGCGAGTAGGTCGCGAGAGCGGGAGCTTCGTCGGTCTTGGTGTAGATGATGGTCGGCGCGGACATGATGATTTGGTGCGAAAAGGTTTCTTGGGTAACGAGCGCGGCAGGAAGGGTCAAGGAGGCGGACGGGGGAAAGGCGGAAGGCGGAAGGCGAAAGGCGGAAAGGGGAGGTCAGCGTTTCTTTTTCGGGGTGCCTTCGGGGCCGCTGCCGGGGGCGCGGGTGGCGGTGACGGTTTTGCGGCTCCAGAATTCGCTTTCGCGGGCGGGGTCGTAGGCGGGGTTCCGCTGGGGGAGCTGGGCCTGGACTTCTTTGCGCCAGGCTTTGAGTGCGGTGTGGAGGGCCTGGGTGCGGGCGGGCTCCTGGGCGGCGAGGTTTTTGGTCTCACCGAGGTCGGCTGAGAGATGGTAGAGCTCGAGAGCGCCGTCCTCGAAGAACTCGAGGAGCTTCCAGTCGCCCTGGCGGATGGCGCTGGCGGGGGTGCTGTGGTGATAATGCGGGAGGTGCCAGTAGAGTGTGTCGCGGGCGACGGGCGTGGCGGGTTGGCGCAGGTGGGGCAGGAGGCTGATGCCGTCGAGCGGCTGCGTGGCGCGGTCCGGGGCGCCGGTGCGGGCGATGTCCAGGAATGTCGGATACAGGTCGATGGTCGAGGCGATCGCGGCGGACGTCTGGGCGGCGGGGATGGCGCCGGGCCAGCGCGCGAGGCACGGCACGCGGATGCCGCCTTCGTAGAGCGTGCCCTTCTCGGCGCGGAGCGGGGCGTTGGAGGTGGTGATGGTGCCGCCCTGTTCCTTGTGCAGGCCGCCGTTGTCGGAGACGAAAAGAATGAGGGTGTTTTGGCCGAGGCCGAGGCGGTCGACGGTTTCGACGATGCGGCCCACACTTTGGTCGAGCTCCTCGAGCAGGCCGGCGTATTCGGGGCGGCTCGGGTAGCCGGGCATCGGCGGCTTGGCCTGGTATTTTTTCAGCAGCTCGGGCGTGGTGGAGAGCGGGATGTGGACGGCGTAGTGCGAGACCTGGAGCAGGAACGGGCGGTCCCGGTTGGCGGTGATGAAAGCGACGGCTTTCTCGGTGAGAAACTCGGCGTGGCGGCGGCCGGCCTGCTTGGCGTCGGTGCGTGGGGTGACGACGTTGCCCTGGGTTTCGAGGACGGTCTGCCAGCCCTGCTGCGCGGGACCGAAGCCCTCGTCGCCGAGGTGCCATTTGCCGAAGTAGCCGGTGCGATAGCCGGCGGTGCCGAGGCGTTCGGCGAAGGTCTCGACCTCGAGCGGGAGGGCGAGGGCGACGGGCGGCTCGACCATCCTGGCGAACGGCCGCCAGTGGCCGGGGATGTGCACGGTGATACCAAGCCGCGCCTGGTTCTGGCCGGACTGGATCGAGGCGCGCGTGGGGGAGCAGACCGGGCCGGCGTAGAACTGGGTGAAGCGCATGCCCTCGCGCGCGAGGCGGTCGAGGTGGGGCGTTTCGTTGAACGTGTTGCCGTAGCACGCGAGATCGGCCCAGCCGAGGTCGTCGGCGAGGATCAGGATGATGTTGGGGCGGGATTCGGCGGCGGCGGTGCGGGCGGCGAACGGCGCGGTGAGCAGCGCGGCGAGGGTGATAACGGCGAGGAATTTCAGGCGGGGCATGCGCTTGGGGTGGTGGCGGCGAAAGACAGGCCGCGTCACAGCGCACGCAAGGAGAATACGGTTGCGCCGTGCGGCGAATCCCGGCGTTTTGCGCACGCGTCTTCCCCGGAACCCCACGACCATGCACCTGTGCGCGCGCCTTGTTTTCATCGTCGCTCTCCTTGCTGTGCCGGCGCTTGCCCGGGCGGCGGCTCCGAATGCGGTCGCGGCGCCGGCGGCGGAGCGGCCGAATGTGATCCTCATCGTGGCGGATGACCTCGGCTACGGGGAACCGGGCGCGTATGGCGGCAACGGCGTGCCGACGCCGCACATCGATTCGCTGGCGCGCAACGGCGTGAAGTTCTCGAACGGCTACGTGACGGCGCCGTTCTGCGCGGCGTCGCGGGCGGCGTTGATGACGGGGCGTTACCAGACGCGCTTCGGTTTCGAGTTCAATCCGACCGGCGCGGCCAACGCGGATCCGGAGATCGGGCTGCCGCTCGGCGAGCTGACGTTGCCGGCGGCGCTGCGGCGGCTCGGCTACGCGACCGCGCTCGTGGGCAAATGGCACCTCGGGGGCTCGGCGAAGTTCCATCCGCAGCGGCGCGGCTTCGATACGTTCTTCGGCTTTCTGCATGAAGGGCACTATTTCGTCCCGCCGCCGTGGGACGGGCACGTGACGTGGCTGCGGCGTGCGACGCTGCCGGACGGCGGGCAGGGACGCTGGACCTCGCCGGACGGGCGCGTGACGTGGAGCACGCACCTCAACAATTTCGAGCCGGACTACGACGCGGACAATCCGGTGCTGCGCAACAGCCAGCCGGTGGACGAGCGGGAAAATCTCACGGATGCCTTCACGCGCGAGGCGGTGGACTTCATCGGGCGGCACCGGGCGCAGCCGTTTTTCCTCTACCTCGCCTACAACGCGGTGCACAGCCCGATCCAGGCGACGGACGCGTATGCGCGGAAGTTTGCGCACATCGCGGATCTGCATCGGCGGCTGTTTGCCGGCATGGTGGCGCACCTCGACGACAGTGTCGGCCGCGTGCTGGCGCAGGTGCGCGCGGCGGGACTGGAAGAAAAGACCCTGATCGTGTTTCTCAGCGACAACGGCGGTCCGACGCGCGAGCTGACCTCGAGCAACGGGCCGTTGCGCGGGGAGAAAGGCGGGCTCTTCGAAGGCGGGATCCGTGTGCCCTTCCTGCTGCAATGGAAAGGCCGGGCGCCCGCGGGCGTGACGGAGCCGCGGATGGTGAGCGCGCTGGAGGTATTTCCGACGGCGGTCGCGGCGGCCGGCGGCGTGCCGGCGGCGAATCTCGACGGCGTGAATCTGCTGCCGCGCCTGGCGCGTCTCGGTGGCGGCGAGGCGGCGCCGCTCCGGGCGGGGCATTATTGGCGCGTGGGCCCGCAGGCGGCGTTCCGGCGGGGCGATTGGAAAATCGTGCGCGGGCGCGACGCGCGCGGCTGGCAGTTGTTCGACCTCGCGGCGGATATCGGCGAGGCGCGTGACCTCGCGGCGCAGCAGCCGGAGAAAGTCGCCGAACTCGAGGCGGCGTGGCGGGCGCTCGACGCGACGATGGCGGAGCCGCTGTGGCAGCCGGGCGGCGGCGCGGTGCGGCGCGCGAAGAAGTAAGCGGATCCCTTTTCCTCCGATGAAATACCCTGCATTTTCGAAAACGGCGGCCGTATGGCTCGCGGTCGCAGCGCTGGCCGGCACGTGGTTGCCGGCGGCCGAACCGGCGGCGGAAACCAAGAAGGCCAAGGGCAAGGCCCGCCCGGCGGAAGGCGCGGCGAAGCAGGCGACGTTTCCCACCAAGCAGACGAGTGTCGGTCCGGTGGTCGGCGAGAACAAGGCGACGCCGGTGAGCCGCATCAAGGTCGCGGACGGATTCAAGGTGGAGCTGGTCTACACGGTGCCCGGGGCGGAGCAGGGCTCGTGGGTGAACCTGTGCGTCGACCCGAAGGGCCGCATCCTCGCGAGCGACCAGTATGGCGGGCTGTATCGGTTCACGCCGCCGGCGGCGGGAGAGACGCTCACGGCCGCGAAGGTGGAGAAATTGCCGGCGTCGATCCGCGCGGTGAACGGCATGGTGTTCGCGTTTGGCGCGCTCTACGTGGGCGTAAACGATTACGAGAATCAGGTGCCGTCGGGGCTGTATCGGATCACCGACAGCGACGGCGACGACCGGCCCGACAAGGTGGAATTGCTGCGGGCGATCGAGGCGCGCGGCGACCACGGGGTGCATGCGGTGGTGCCGACGCCGGACGGCAAGGGGCTCTATCTCGTGTGCGGCAACGGTGCGAAGGCGACGGCGTTTGCCGCGTCCTCGCCTGTGCCGCCGATCTGGGGCGAGGATCACCTGCTGCCGCGGATGCCGGACGGTCGCGGCTTCATGCGCGACGTGATGGCGCCGGGCGGCATCATTTACCGGGTGACGCCGGACGGGAAGACCTTCGAGGTCTTCAGTTCGGGCTATCGCAACATCTTCGACGCGGCGGTGAACCGGGACGGCGAGCTGTTCACCTACGACGCGGACATGGAGTATGACTTCAACACCTCGTGGTATCGGCCGACGCGCGTGAACCATGCGACGAGCGGCAGCGAGTATGGCTGGCGCAACGGCGCCGGGAAGCGTCCGCCGCACTACGCCGACAATCTGCCGCCGGTGATCGACATCGGGCCGGGATCGCCGACGGGGACGGTCTTCGGCTACGGGGCGAAGTTTCCGGCGAAGTATCAGAACGCGCTCTTCATCCTCGATTGGAGCTGGGGCAAGCTGCACGCGATCCACCTCGAAGCCGATGGGGCGAGCTACCGGGCGACGCGCGAGGAGTTCCTGTCGGGCTCGCCGCTGCCGTTGACGGATGCGGTGATCCATCCCGACGGTGCGATGTATTTTGCGATCGGCGGGCGGCGGGTGCAGTCGGCGGTCTATCGCGTGACGTATGCGGGCCGCGAGTCGACCGCACCGGTGGCGGCGGGCGGCACGCGGGCGACGCCGGAGCGGGCCCTGCGGCGCGAACTCGAGGCGTATCACGGCCGGCAGGACGCGAAGGCGGTCGCGGCGGTCTGGCCGCACCTCGGGCACGCGGATCGGTTTGTGCGCTGGGCGGCGCGGACGGCGCTGGAGCATCAGCCGGTGGCGGAGTGGCGCGAGCGGGCGCTCGGCGAACGCGATGCGGCGATCCAGGTGGAGGCGCTGCTGGGGCTCACGCGCGCGGCGGGCATCTGTCCGACGCACCGCAAGGGGGACGCTCCGGCCGCGGACGTGGCGCTGGGCGGACGGATCGCCGATGCGCTCGGGCGGATCGATGTCGCGCGCCTCGACGCGGCGCGGCAGCTGGCGTGGGCGCGCACGCTGCAGATCGCCTTGCATCGATTCGCGCCGGCGGACGCGCCGGTGCGCGCGCGGCTCGTGGCGAAGCTCGAACCCTTGTTTCCCGCGGGCTCGCGCGAGTTGAACGGGCTGCTGTGCGAGACGCTCGTGTATCTGCAGTCGACGACGGTGGCGGCGAAGGCGTTGCGGCTGATCGCGGATGCGCCGACGCAGGAGGAGCAGATCGAGTATGCGCGCTCGCTGCGCATGCTGCGCGCGGGTTGGACGGCGGCGTTGCGCACGCAGTATCTCGAGTGGTTCCTGAAGGCGGCGAACTACCGGGGCGGCGCGAGCTTCACCAAGTTCATCGAGTTTATCCGCACCGATGCGCTGCAGACCTTCACCGACGCGGAGAAGAAGGAACTCGCGGAGGTGATCGCGCGGGAGCCGAAGAAGCTGAATGCGATCGATAATCTGGGCTACGTGCTGGCGGGGCGGCCGTTTACCGACTGGAAGCTCGACGAGCTGGCGGGGGCGGCGGCGACGCGGATGAAAGGACGGAGCTTCGAGACGGGTAGGCGGATGTTTGGCGCGGCGGCGTGTTTCGCGTGTCACCGCTTCGGCAACGAAGGCGGCATGACGGGCCCGGATCTCACCGGCGCGGGCGGGCGCTACTCCGTGCGCGACCTGCTCGATCAGATCATCAACCCGAGCAAGGAGATCAACGAGCAGTTCGTGCCGACGGTCGTGACGAAGAACAACGGCCAGACGGTCACGGGAACGATCGTGAATCTGAACGGCGACTTTGTGACGATCAACGAGGACCCCAGTGATCCGAACCAGCGCGTCACGGTGGACCGCAAGGAAGTGAAGAGCATCGAGCCCTCGAAGGTGTCGACGATGCCGCCGATGCTGCTGGCGCGGCTGACGCAGGACGAGATCCTCGACCTCGCGGCGTATGTGCTGAGCGGCGGGAATGCGGGGCACGAGATGTTCCGGAAGTAGGCGCGGGCGGGCGACGGTGTCAGCGCGCGGGGTGAGGGCACCCCGCGCACAGGACGGGTCCGGCCCGGCGGCGGACGGGCCGGGAATTTCGCGTTTGGCAGAGGCTTGCGGGTCCGGCGGCGGACTGCCTCCATCTCGCGACACATGACCACGCTCGATCGGATCAACGCGGCCCAGCAGGCCGGCCAATTGTTGCCCAGCACGGCGGAGAATCTCGCCACGTTTCTTGCCGCGAAGCTGCCCGCCTGGGCGGAACGCAGCATCGACGAACTCGTGGCGCAGCAGGCGTGGAGCGAGCTGAACGACCGGTTCTACCGGTTTCTGGAATTCGGCACCGGCGGCATGCGCGGGCGGACCATCGGCGTCCGCGCGGCGCAGGCCGAGACGGGCACGCTGAACGAGCGTGGCTCGCCCGAGCATGCGGCGATCGGGGCGAACATGCTGAACGACTTCACGCTGATCCGCGCGACGGTCGGGCTGTATCGATTCACGGCAAAGTATCTGGCGCAGAAAGGTGCGACGGAGAAACCCAAGCTCGTGATCGCGCACGACGTGCGGCACTTCTCGCGGCACTTCTGCGAGCTCGCGGCGTCGGCGTGGACGAAACTCGGCGGGCAGGCGTATATCTTCGACGGCCCGCGGCCGACGCCGCAGCTGAGCTACGAGGTGCGCCGCGCCAAGGCGCACGCCGGCATCGTGATCACGGCGAGCCACAATCCGCCGCACGACAACGGCTTCAAGGCCTACTTCGAGGATGGTGCGCAGGTGGTGCCGCCGCACGACAAGGCGATCGTGGCCGAGGTGAATGCGGTGCCGCTGGCGGAGCTCGGACAGTTCCTGACGCCGAGCCTTGCGGGCGTGGTGACGCTCGGACGCGAGGCGGACGACGCCTATCTGGCGGTCGCGAGCAAGGCGGCGCTGGATCCGGCGGTTTTCCGGAAGACCAAGCTGAAGGTGGTGTTCACGAACATCCATGGCACGGGTGCGGTGCATTCGCTGCCGCTGCTGGTGCACGCGGGCTGCGACGTGAAGCCGGTGCCGGAGCAGCTCGATTTCGACGCGCGTTTCCCGACGGTGAAGTCGCCGAATCCGGAGAACGCCGAGGCGTTGGCGCGCGCGGTGGCGTTGGCCGAGAAAGAGGGCGCGGATCTCGTCGTCGCCACGGATCCCGATGCGGACCGGATGGGGTGTGCGGTGCGCAATCGGGCGGGCCGGATGGAGCTGCTTACGGGCAACCAGATCGGCGCGCTGTTGGCGGAATACCGGCTGACGAAGTTCAAGGAGCTCGGCTGGATCCCGAAGGAAGGTTCGCAGCAGGTCGCGATCGTGAAGACCTTCGTGACGACGCAGCTGCAGGATGCCGTGGGCCGCGGGCAGGGCGTGAAGGTCATCAACACGCTGACCGGCTTCAAGTGGATCGCGGCCAAGATGCGCGGTTACGAGGAGCAGCTGCGGCGCAAGATGGGGCCGGGCTTCGACTACGAAGGCACGCCGTTCGAGGAACGCGTGAAGCTGCTGCAGCAGCACAGCACGTTCTATGCGTTCGGCACCGAGGAGAGTTACGGCTACCTGCCGAACGATTTCCTGCGCGACAAGGACGGCAACTCGGCGTGTCTGATGTTTGCCGAGGTGTGTGCGTGGGTGAAGGGCCGGGGGCTGACCGTGCCGGAGTATCTCGACGAGATCTTCCTGCGCTACGGCTTCTATCTCGAGGGCGTGATCAACATCTACTACGAGGGCGCGAGCGGGAACGCGAAGATCAAGCGGATCCTCGAAACGTATCGCTCGAGTCCGCCCCGGGCGTTCGGCGACGTGACGGTGGCGAAGTTCCAGGACTTCGGCCGCGAGACGGTGCTGGATGCCGACGGTGAGCGCATCCCGTCGCAGGATCTGTATGTCGTGACGCTTTCGAACGGTTATTCGTTCGCGGCACGCGGCAGCGGGACCGAGCCGAAGATGAAGTTCTATCTCTTCGCCAACGAGAAGGTGGCGAATGCGGCGGAGTTGCCGGCGGTGAAGGCGCGCGTGAAGGCCACGCTGGAGAAGCTGAACAAGCTGATCGAAGCGGACGCCAAGGCGCGCGCGGAGACCTGAGCGGCCGGCGCGCGGACGGGCGCGGGCGGGCGGGAAGGCGAACGCGTCAGCGCCGGTAGGCGTTGGCGCGGCGTTTCTCCATGTGGCGTTCGGGTTCGGCGACGAGGCTGAAGCCGAACTGGGCGTAGAGCGGATGCGCGTCGCGTGTCACCAGTTGGAGACGCCGCAGGCCCTGCAGATCGGGATGCGAGAGCAGGTGTTGCACCGCGGCGCGCGCGAGGCCGCGCCGGCGCCACGTCTCGAGGACGTAGACGTCGCAGAGATAGCCGTAGGTCGCGCGGTCGGTGACGACGCGCACGAGTCCGATCTGGGCGCCATCGGGCGCATAGATGCCGAGACAGAGGGAGTTCGCGACGGCGCGGGCGACGATCTCGCGCGGAATGCCTTCGGACCAGTAGGCGCGCGAGAGGTAGGCGTGGATGGCGGTGACGTCGAGGCGGGCGGGATCGTCGGAGATCGTGCAGCCGGCGTGCTGCGTCTCGTGCGGCATGGCGGGTCGTGGGCGACGGAGCGCGGAATTCAGAGCGCCGCGACGGTGGCGGCGTAGGCGCGTTTGTCGGCGGCCTTGAAGAAGGAGGTGCCGGCCACGTAGGTGTCGGCGCCGGCGGCGCGGCATTCGCCGATGTTGCCGAGGTCGACGCCGCCGTCGACTTCGAGCCGGAAGCGGAGCTGGCGGTCGCGGCGCCAGGTGTCGATCTGCTGCACCTTGGGCATCATCTCGCGCCGGAAGGACTGGCCGCCGAAGCCGGGCTGGACGGTCATGACGAGCACGAGGTCGACGAGCGGCAGGAGGTGTTCGATGGCGGCGGCGGGCGTGCCGGGGTTGAGCACGATGCCGTTTTGGCAGCCGAGCGTGCGGATGCGGGCGAGGGTGGCGGCGTGATCGTAGGTGGGCTCGATGTGGATGCTGATCAGGTTAGAGCCGGCTTTGGCAAACGCTTCGATGTAGCGGTGCGGTTCCGACAGCATGAGGTGCGTGTCGAAGAAGAGTTTCGAGCCGGCGCGGCGGAGGGCGGCGACGGTCTCCGGGCCGAAGGTGAGATTCGGCACGAAGTGACCGTCCATGATATCGACGTGCAGCCACGACAGGCCGAGTTCCTCGACGGTCCGGACGCTGGCGGCGAGGTGGGCGTGGTCGCCGGCGAGCAGGGAGGGGGCGAGGAGCGGAGCGAGGCGGTCGGGCATCGGATTGGCGCGGTGGGGCCAAATGGATTTCCCGTGCGGCGCGGATGACAAACTCAAATCCGCCGGGGGGCGCACAGGGCGCGCGGGCGCTGCCTTACCAGACGTCGAGGGACGCGTGGGCGATTTTGGCGGCGAGCGCCTCCGCGAGCAGCGGGAGCGTCTGGTATTCGGACTGGAGCTGGCCGCCGTCGGTGAAGACCTCGCGCACGGCGGAGATCGGGCGGTTTTCGAAGATCGTGCGGCCGTCGCGCGTCTGCAGCGTGCAGGTGGCGCCGAGGGTGACGTTGAATTTGCGGGCGAGGCCGGTGTCGCCCTCGCGCACGGCGGCGACCTCGCGTTGATAGGTGGCGATCGTGATGCGGAGGGTGGCGTCGGCGGCGTCGGAGGAGTTCGCGAGCGCGACGCGGCCGTCGCGGGCAAAGGTCTCGCGCACGCGGCCGGAGAGGATGGCCTGGGCCTGCGGCAGGAGGGTCCGGTTGGTCACCGGCTCGACGTAGAGGGTGCGGAAGCGGGGCGCGCTCCCGGTGCCGAGTCGGTAATTGGCGCAGCCGGCCAGCAGGGCGACGGCGGCGAGGAGCGGCAGGAGCAGACGCACCGGAGGCGACGCGAAAGGCGGGGGCAGCGGACCGGAATCAGAAGAAGAAAAAGCGCTTCTTCTTCGGCTGTTCCTGCGGCTGGGCGCCGTCGGTCGGGGGCGCAAACTTGGCGGCCTTGGCTTCGACTTCGGCGAGCCGGGCCTTGGCGCGGGTGGCGATGGCGGACTCGGGATAGGCGGTGATGGCTTCGTTGTAGAAGACGCGGGCCGCTTTGAAGTTCGACCGCTTGTAGAAGTAGAAGTCGGCGATCTTCATTTTGCTCTCGGCGAGCATGGTCTTCATGTGGTCGAGGCCCTTTTCCGCGGCGGCGACGTTGGGGTCGCTCGGGAAGAGGAGCATGAAGTCCGTGAAGTAGGTGATGGATTCCTTGGTCGCGCCCTGGTCGTAGAAGGGGCCGTCGACGAGGGAGGAGTGCGTCTGCGCGAGCTTCAGGTAGGCATCGGGCGCGAGCAGGCTGCTGGAGTAGTTGTTGATCATCCGGTCGAGGGCATCGATGGCGTTCTCGGTGTTGCCGAGGCGCTGGTGCCCGCGCGCGATGTTCATGAGGGAGAGCGGCGCGTAGTCGCTGTAGGGGGCGTTGACGAGGATGGTCTCGAAGAACTCGATGGCCTTGTCGCGCTGGGTGAAGCCGGGGAGGAGGCCCCAGAGCATGCGGCCGCGGGCGCCGTCGAGGAGTGCGCTGGCGATGCGGTATTGTTCACCGACGATTTCGTTGAAGCGCGGGGTGTTGGGGTAGCGGGAGAGGACCTGCTGGTAGTCGTCGAAGGCCTTGGTGAAATCCTTGCGGGAGAGCCGGAGGCGGGCGGAGCGGTAGAGGGCCTCGGGGGCGTAGATGGAGTTGGGATAGCGTTTCGCGATGCTGGCGTAGGTGCTGATGGCGGAACGGGAGCTGCCGGACTCCTCGTCGGTGCGCGCCTTGTTCATCTGCTCGAGCGCATTGCGACCCTCGGCGCCCGCAAGGCCGGAGAGGGCGCCGCCTTCGACGCGCCAGCCGGTCTCCTTGGTCCAGACGAGGTCGGCGCGGGCGATGCCCGTGAGAAACGTGAAGAGCGCGAGGAAGATGCTGCAGAGAGCGGCCGCGCGGACGGGGAGGAATCGCATCACAGGAGGTGAAAGTGAGAGTGAAAGGGAAAAGGAGTGGTTCCGGAGCGGAGCGGGGGAGGAGCGGCCATTGCCTTCACGTCGCGCCTTTCCACCGGAAGGCTCACCACCGAATCAGGGCACTCCCGTAGGTCAAGCCCGCCCCAAATGCCACGAGGAGCGTGAGATCGCCGGGCTTGATGCGGCCGGTGCGGCGGGCCTCGTCGAGGGCGAGCGGGATGGAGGCGGCGGAGGTGTTGCCGTAGCGGTCGACGTTGACGAAGAAGCGCTCCATCGGGAGCTCGAGGTATTCGGAGATGGATTCGATGATCCGCAGGTTGGCCTGGTGCGGGATGACGAGGGCGATCTGATCCGCGCGAATCCGGTGTTGTTCCAGAATATCCCGGGCGGCTTCGTCCATCGCGCGCACGGCGAGTTTGAAGACTTCCTTCCCCTTCATCCGGATGCAGTGATCCTGGCGGGCGAGCGATTCGGCGCTGGTGGGAGCGCGGGTGCCGCCGTGGGAAATGTAGAGGAGATCGGCGCCTTCGCCGAAGGTGCCGAGGCGGGTGCCGAGGAGGCCGAGGCCGGGCTCGGCCTGGCGGCCGACGACGACCGCGCCGGCGCCGTCGCCGAAGAGCACGCAGGTGGTGCGGTCCTGCCAATCAAGGACGGCGGAGAGTTTCTCCACGCCGACGACCAAGGCGTGGCGGTAGCGGCCGGAGGCGACCATGGCGCACGCGGTGTCGAGGGCGTAAACGAAGCCGGAGCAGGCGGCGTTGAGGTCGAAACACGCGGCGGTCGTGGGGAGCCCGAGCTTGTGCTGCACGAAGCATGCGGTCGCGGGCATCGGGGTGTCGGGCGTCACGGTCGCGACGATCAGGAGGTCGATGTCGGCGGGCGTCAGGCGGGCGTCCTCGAGGGCACGCCGGGAGGCGTGGACGGCCATGTCGGACGGGGCTTCGTCGGGGGCGGCGATGCGGCGCTCCCGGATGCCGGTGCGGGTGCGGATCCACTCGTCGGACGTGTCGACAATCCTGGAGAGGTCTTCGTTGGTCATGACGCGCTCGGGAGCGTAGGAGCCGGTGCCGAGGATGACGGTGGAAGGAGCGGACATCTGGAAGTGGAGCGGGTTGGCGTCTCAGGCGGCGCAGGGCGCCGGAGCTCGCGAAACGCGGGCGGAGCTCGGGGTTGGCGGCCCGCCCATGGGCCTAGCCGAGGGCGGGCTGGATGAGCAGTTCGTTGGCGCGCGCGACGTCGGCCTCGATCTGCTGATTCATGTCGGCTTTGACGATCTCGCTGGCGGCGAGGATGGCGCTGCGGATGGCCCGGCGGCTGGAGGAGCCGTGGGCCTTGAGGATGTGGCCGTTGAGGCCGAGGAGCGGGGCGCCGCCGTAACGCTCGGGGTTGATGCGTTCCTTGAGGGCGTTGAAGGCGCCTTTGGAGAGGAGGGCGCCGGTGGCGCGCATCGGGTTGGCCTGCAGCTCCTCCTTGAGCATGCTCGAGAAGAATTTCACGAGGGACTCCCAGCTCTTGAGCATGATGTTGCCGACGAAGCCGTCGCAGACGACGACGTCGACGTGCTCCATGAAGACGTGGAAGCCTTCGATCGGGCCCGCGTAGTTGACGATCTCGCCGACCTGCTTGAGCTGCTCGTTGGTGGCAGTGATGAGGGCGTTGCCCTTGCCCTCTTCGGTGCCGATCGTCATGAGGCCGACGCGCGGGCGGGCGACGCCGAGCATGACGCGGCAGTAGTGGCTGCCGAGAATGGCGTTGTGGACGAGGTGCTCCGGTTTGGCTTCGGGATTGGCGCCGGCATCGATGAGGACGAAATGTCCGCCTTCGCGCGGGCAGATCGCGGCGAGGGCGGGACGGGCCACACCCTCCATCGTGCGGAGCTTCAAAGTGCCGCCGGCCATGAGGGCGCCGGTATTGCCGCAGCTGACGACGACGCCGGCCTGGCCGTTCTTCACGAGCTCGATGGCGCGGACCATCGAGGAGTCCTTCTTCTTCTTCAGCGCATTGAGCGGCTTATCCTCCATGGTGATGACCTCGGAGGCATGAAGCACATCAAGCCGGCTGCCACGGGGCAGGCCGGCTTGATAAAGGAGCGGAGAGAGAACGGCCTCGTCGCCGACGAGGGTGATCGGGTTGGTGGAGGCGTGCGTGAGGGCGAGCTTTACTGCGGCCACGACTTCGGCGGGACCGAGGTCGCCGCCCATGGCGTCGACCGCGATGCGCCCCGCGGAGCCGGACGAAGTAACCATCTCAGCAGATGGCCGAAAACGGGCCGAGGCTTAGACCTCGACGTTGAGCACCTGGCGGCCGCGATACATCCCGTTCTTCGGGTTGACGCGGTGGGGGCGGAAAAGGCTGCCATCCGTCGGATCCTTGGCGAACTCGGGTGCCTTGAAGGCATTGGCCGCGCGGCGGTTGGCGCTGCGGCGTTTGGACTGCTTGCGTTTCGGATTGGCCATGGGAGGAGCGTCGGATGAGTGCGGTCGTCACGAAAAACGAACGCGGGTTTTGAATGAAAGGGCGGGGAGTTAAGGGTGGGCTTCGGATGCGTCAAGCGCCATATCCGGCGCGGGATAGCCACACGGTTTTCAGAGGTAAAACATCACGCCGAGCACGGCGGCCAGCGCGAGGCGATACCAGGCGAAAACCGCGAGCCCGTGGCGCGTCAGCCAATGCACGAGAAAACGGACGCAGACCACGGCCGTGAGGGCGGCCACGACGCCGCCGACGATCACGTTGCTCCAGCCGAAGACCTGGATCATGGCGGCACCGCTTTTCCAGCCTTTGTAGATGGAGGCGGCGCTGAGGGTGACGAAACCGAGGAGAAAGCTGAATTCCGCGGCCCGCCTGGGATCGAGGCCGACGAAGTAGCCGCCGACGATGGTCATCATGGAGCGGCTGGTGCCGGGCCAGAGGGCGCCGCACTGGAGGACGCCGATGGTGGCGGCCTGCCGCAGGGTGATCTCGCCGGTGGCGGCTTCGGCCGGGGCGGTCGCGGACGCGTTGCGGAGGCGTTTCCGGCGCCAGGCTTCCGCGAACAACATAAGGAGAGCACCGACGACCTGGGCGACGATCACGGCCCCGATGGAAAACAGGTGGGCATCGATCCAGTCGTGCAGAATAAACCCGATGCCGGCGGCGGGCACGAAGGCGATGATGACGGCGATGAGCAGCCGCAAACCGGCGGGATCGCGCCCGAACAGTCCGCGCAGCATGGCGACGAACCGCGACCAATAGAGCAACGCGACCGCGGCGATGGCGCCGATCTGGATCACGACCAGATAAGTGTCGGTCGCGAGCTTTACGGTGAGCGGTTCGCCGGCGGGGCGTGTGGCGGAGGGTTTCCGATACCAGAGCGGCTGGCCGGCGGCGTCGAGGAGCGGTTCCTCCGACTCCAAGTCGAGGAAGTGCGAGGCGATGATGAGGTGGCCGGTGGAGGAGATGGGCAGGTATTCGGTGACGCCCTCGACGACGCCGAGGATGATGGCGTCGAGCAGGCCCAACTCCGCGGCCGGGCCGGCAGCGGCGGCGGGCGCGGATTGCTGCGTTGCAGAGGCTGCGGGGGCCGCTGCAGCCGACAGAAAGGTCGGGCTCACGAGCGCGAGGGCGAGGATCAGGACAAAGAGACGCACGCCGGGTTGGTTTCAGCTTTAGGACACCCGGGCAACGATTTTGGCGTTGAAACTCCGGGCGAGTGCGACGGGTTTTCCCGAATGTCCACGCTTGCCGAGTTGACCGACCACGTGTCGGCCGGACGCGACCTGTCACCCGCACAGATCGCTTTGGCTGCAGAGGTGCTGGCGGGTGCCGTGGAGACCGACGAGGCCAAGGGCGCGTTTCTCTCGTCGCTGGCGCGCAAGGGCGAGACGGCGGCGGAGGTGGCGGAGTTTGCGCGGTGTTTCCGGACCCGTTCGGTGAATCCCGGCGTCGAAGCGTGGGCCCCGCGGGCGATCGACATCGTGGGCACCGGTGGCGACCACGCGGGGGGCTTCAACATCTCGAGCCTCGTCGTGCTGGTGCTGGCGAGTGCCGGCGTGATCGTGATGAAGCACGGCAACCGCGGCATCACGTCGAAATGCGGCAGCGCGGACCTGCTCGCGGCGCTCGGGGTGAATCTCGAAGCGCCGCCGGAAAAGCTGCGGCGGGCGCTGGATGAACTGGGGTTCGTGTTCTTTTTTGCGCCGGCCTATCATCCGGCCTTCAAGCACATCGCTCCGGTGCGCAAGGCGCTCGCGGCGCGGGGTCAGCGGACGGTGTTCAACATCCTCGGGCCGCTGATCAATCCGGGGCGACCGGCGCACGTGCTGCTCGGGACCTTTGCGGCGGCGTGGGTGCCGAAGCTGGCGGGAGCGCTCGATCAGCTGGGCACGTCGGCCGGGCTGGCGGTGCATGGCGTGATCGACGCGCAGCGGGGCATCGACGAGTTGACGACGGCGACGGTCAACCGCGTCTGCGGCTGCGGCGCGCAGCGGGCGATCGACGGCGAATGGCGGGCGGAGGATTTCGGGCTCGGGGTGTCGCCGTTCGAGCATCTCACCGGAGGCGATGTGGTCGCCAATCTCGCGATCGTGGATGCGGTGCTGGCGGGCCGAGGACCGGCGGGCCTGGTGGACACGATCGTGCTCAACGCGGCGGTCGGCCTCTGGCTGGTCGGCAAGGTCGCGAGTGTGCGCGAGGGCCTCGTGCCGGCCCGCGACCTGCTGTTGGGCGGGGCCGTGCGGCGGAAGATCGAAGCCACGCGCGCTTTCTACCTTTCATGATGCGAAAGTATTTCGGCACCGATGGAGTGCGGGGCGTCTATGGCGGCCCGGTGATCAACGAAGAGTTCGCCGCGCGCCTGGGGGCGGCCGCGGTGAAGTGGCTCCAGGGGGCCGGCGAACGGCGGCAGCGGAACGAGGTGCCGCCCGCAGGCGGGGAGCGGCGCGCGACGCGCGGGGTGGGGCGGGTGTTTATTGGCCGGGACACGCGGGCCTCGGGTGCCGCGCTCGAGGCGGCGGTGGCGCGCGGGTTGCGGGCGGCGGGCGCGGAGCCGGTGTCGCTTGGCGTGCTGCCGACGCCCGCCGTGGCGCGCGCGGTGCGCACCGGCGGTGCGCGGCTCGGCGTGGTGATCACGGCGTCGCACAATCCGGCGGCCGACAACGGCATCAAGTTTTTCGGCCCCAAGGGCGTGAAGCTTACCGACGAGGATGAGGCGGCGATCGAGAGTTTCCTCGGCGAGGTCGCACCCACGGCGGCGGAGCCGCTGTCCGTTCTCGAGTCGGCGATGGGCGACTATATCGCGGCCGCGCGCGCGCTGCTGCCGGCGCAGTCGCTGGCGGGCTGGAAGATCGTGCTCGATATGGCCAACGGTGCCACGTGCGCGACCAGCGCGGCGGTGCTGCGGCAGCTCGGGGCGGAGGTGATCGGCATCGGCGACGCGCCGGATGGGACCAATATCAATGCCGGCGTCGGCAGCGAGCACCCCGAGAAGCTGGCGGAGCGCGTGCGCGCGGTGGGCGCGCGGCTCGGGATCGCGCACGACGGCGACGGTGATCGCTGCATTCTTTGCGACGAAAACGGCCGGGTGTTGGACGGCGATGAACTGCTCACCGTGCTTGCGGTGCATGCGATCCCGCTCGGCCGGCTGCCGAAGAATACCCTCGTCGTGACCGTGCAGAGCAACCTCGGCGTCGATGCCGCGATCGCCGCGGCCGGCGGCCGCGTGCTGCGGACGAATGTCGGCGACCGCTACGTGATCGAGCGGATGCAGGCGGAAGGTGCGACGCTCGGCGGCGAGTCGTCGGGGCATATCGTGTGTTTCGACGTTTCCCCGACGGGCGACGGACTCGTCGCGGCGCTGAAGCTCATCGAGGTGATGTTGGCGACGGGGCGGCCGTTGTCGGAGCTGCGCGGGGCGTTGCGCAAGTTTCCGCAGCGCACGGCGGCGCTGAAGGTGCGCGAAAAGAAGCCGCTGGAAACCCTGGCGCGGATCACCGGCGCGATCCGGGCGTTGGAAAACGAGCTCGGCGCGCAGGGGCGGGTGCTGGTGCGCTATTCGGGCACGGAGCCGAAGCTGCGGCTGCTGATCGAGGGGCCGACGGACGAGATCGTGGGCGCCGGACTGGCGCGGTTGGAAGCGGCGGTGCGCGCCGATCTTGAAGTAACCGGAGGGTGAAACATTTCCGCGCGGCGCGCGTCGTGCGGCGGAGCAGCTAAGGGGTTGACCGCACCGGACGCGGCGACTTCTCTGCGCCTTCCGTATGCCTGAAATTCCCGTTTCCTCGCTGGATCCCCGTCACCAAAGGCTCGTGGAAAACGCGCGCGTCGCGCTCGAGCGGGGCAATCTGGAATACGTGCAGGAAGTGACCGAGCAGGTGCTGCGCATGCAGCCCGGCTGCCTGCCGGTGCGGAAGCTGCAGCGCGTGGCGCAGCTCCGGCAGCAGCGCGGCAAGGGCGGCGGTTTTCTGGGCAAGACGCTGAGCGGATTGTCGGCGGCGCCCTTCATGTTCGGCAGCGCGAAGAAGGATCCGGCGAAGCTGCTCGAGGCGGCCGAGGGCCTGCTGGTGAAAGATCCGACCAACGTGAACGCGCTCAAGATGCTCGCCGAGGCGGCGGGCGGGCTGAATCTGCCGGAGACGGTGGCGTTTGCGCTCGATGCCGTGCGCGAGCTGGAGCCCGGCAACCGCAACAATCTCCTCGCGCTCGGCGAGGCCTGGCTCGCGGCCGGCAAGCCCAACGAGGCGCTGCAGATCGCGGACGAGATTCTCAAGACGAAGCCGACGGACGCAGAGGCCCAGAATCTCATGCGCAAGGCCTCGGTCGCGCAGACCGTGACCAAGCACAACTGGGATCAGCAGAGCTCGTATCGCGACAAGCTGCGCGACGAGGCGCAGGCCGTCTCGCTGGAGCAGCAGGCGAAGGTCGTGGCCGGCGATACGATGACGCAGCGGCTGCTCGACGAGGCGCTCGGGCGCGTGGCGAAGGAGCCCAACAACCTGAATCACTACCGCAGCGTGGCGCAGGCCTACAAGCAGATCGGCAATCTCGACGAGGCGCTGAACTGGGTGCGCAAGGCGCGCGAACTCCCGGTGGGCAAGGCCGACGCCGCCCTGGAAAAACAGGAGTCGGAACTCGCGACCGCGGTGATCGAGCGGCACATGAAGGACGCGGAAGCCGCGTTGGCCGCGGCGCCGGACGATCCGGCGGCCAAGGCCAAGCTCGAGGCGGCGCGGAAGGAGCTGGGCGACTTCAAGCTGACGGAGTCCAAGCGCTACGTGGAGCGTTACCCGAACGATTATGCGGCGCGTTTCGCGCTCGGTTCGCTGCTGCTCGAGAACGGCCAGACGGATGCGGCGATCGCGCAATTCCAGCAGGCGCAGAAGGGGCCGCAGGTGCGCGTGAGTTCGCTCGTGGGCCTCGGCCGGGCGTTCAAGAAGAAGCGGCTCTTCGATCTCGCCGTCGCGCAGCTCACGCTCGCGAAGAACGAGCTGAGCACGATGGACGATACGAAAAAGGACGTGATCTACGAGCTCGGCACCTGCTTCGAACTGATGGGCAAGCCGGACGCCGCGATCGACGAGTTCAAGGTGATCTACAGCGAGGACATCGGCTTCCGCGACGTCGCGGACAAGATCAACGCCTTCTACGCGAAGTCCTGACGCGGCCGAGGCCGGGGCCGCGTAGGGTCGGAGCGGAATCGCGGGTCCTTCGGGTTCCGCCCGAGCGGTGGGAGCGGGTTTGTGCCGCGATCGTCGGGGCATGAAGCCGCCGCCGCGACCAAGCGGACGCGTCAGGCGTTCAGGGAAAAACGGTTGCGGCGGGGAAGTCCGTCGGGCTCGTTGCGTGGGCCCCATGAAGACCACCCCGTTTTTCGTTTCGCTCCTGTTGTTTATGTCGGCGGCGGCAGCCTCCCGCGCGGACCAGGCCACGCGCACGCTCGATGTCCACTGGATCGATTCGGAAGGCGGCGGCTCGACGCTCATCGTCACGCCGGCCGGGGAATCGGTGCTGATCGACACGGGCAACCCGGGCGGGCGGGATGCGACGCGGATCGTCGCGGCGGCGAAGGAGGCGGGGCTGGCCCGGATCGACCACGTGGTCATCACGCACTGGCACATCGATCATTTCGGTGGCGCGGCGGAGGTGGCGCAGGCCATTCCGGTCGGGACGATCCATGCGCGGGAGATTCCGGCGGCGGATCCGGACGGCCGGAAGCAGTCGCCGTTTCCGACGCAGATCCGGCCGTTCCGCGAGATCGCGGGGGTGAAGCGCGAGACGCTGCGGCCGGGCGTCGCGATCCCGCTGCGCAGTGCGGCCGGTGCGCCGCGGCCGGTGCTGCGGTGCCTCGCGGCCGACCGGAAATTCGTGGAGCCCACGGCGGCGCAGAAAGCCCGGCCGAATCCGCGGCCCGTGCCGGCGGAAAAGGCGCCGGATGCGAGCGACAACGCCAACAGCGCGGTGTTCGTGCTCGAGTTCGGCGGCTTCCGTTTCTTTGCCGGCGGCGATCTGACGTGGAATGTGGAGCAGCAGCTCGTCTCGCCGCACAACCTGCCGGGCGAGGTCGACGTGTATCAGACGAATCACCACGGGCTGGAATCGAGCAACAATCCGCTGCTGGTGCAGAGCCTCGAGCCGACGGTGGTGGTGATGAACAACGGGCCGAAGAAGGGCGGGCAGCCGGGATCGTTTGCGGCGATCCGGAGTGCGCGGTCGGTGCAGGCGCTCTACCAGGTGCACCGGAGCTTCAATGTGCCGGCGGAGGAGAACGCGCCGCACGCGCACATCGCCAACCACGAGAATCTCACCGGGCCGGACGCCGCGAAATGCCCGGCGCATCGCGTGATGCTGCGGGTGGCGCCGGATGGCCTGAGCTACACGGTCAGTGTGCCGGCGACGGGCCACAGCCGGACCTTTGCGACGAAGGGGCGTTGATCAGCGCGCCGCGAGCCATGCGGCGGCGCCGAGGATGGCGAGGCTGGCGAGCAGGGGCAGCAGCGGTGCGGATTCGCCGAAGAAGAGCATGGAGCAGGCGACGCCGAGGGGGGCCTTGGCGTTGTTCATGACGGCGAGCAGGCCGCTGCCGACCTGCGTGGCGCCGACGTTCCAGAGGAAGAAACAGACGCCCGAGGCGAGCACGCCGAGGTAGAGCAGCGTGAGCAGGTGGGTGGAGTTGAGCACGAGCGTGACATCCCGGGGCAGCAGTGCGAGCAGCGCGACCGCTGCGGCGCCGGCGTAGAGCAGGGCGAAGATGTCGCGGTCGCGCAGCGCAGTCTCGCGTTGCCGCAGCCGGCGGTAGAGCACCTGACCGGTGGCAAAGGCGAGGTTCGAGAGCGTGACGAGGCCGAGGCCGGCGAGCGTGAGGCGGATGTCCGTCGAGCGGAACGTGACGAGGGCAGTGCCGGCCACGGCGAGCGCGGCGGCGGCGAGGGCGCGGAGGCGGAGCGTGCGGTCGAGGGCGTCGGCGAGCAGCGTGACGAGCACGGGGGTCGAGATCGTGAAGAGCACGACCTCATAGGCGCGGAGGTAGCGGTAGCTCTCGTTGAGGGCGAGATACATGAGGCCGAACTGCACGGCGCCGATGCCGGCGAGGGCGGCGGCGGTGCGGAGGGAGAGGCCGCGGAGGCGCAGGAACGGCAGGAAGACCAGGAGGGCGAGCGCGAGGCGGACGAAGGAGACGAAGGCGCTGTCGACGCCGGCGAGATTGCCCTTCGTGAGGCCGAAGGAGAAGGCCCAGATCAGGGAGACGACGAGGAGGAGGACCATGCGGAGCGGCCGGAACGCGGGCGTCAGCAGCCCGGCGCGCGGGCCGCCGCGGGGCGGAGGGCCGGGGCGCGCGGCGGAATCACACGCGGAAGATCGCGCCGAGCTTGCGGCCGAGCACGATGGAGAGGCCGGCGATGGTGATGCCGAGGAAAACCATGGCCCAGACGCCGAGCGCGCTGGCGATGAACTTGCCGTCGCCGAGCAGCTGGAAGAGCTCCATGATCGCCTTGGTGATCGGGTAGAAGGCCTGTTTCTGCGCGAGGATGAGGGAGTCGCTGACCTCGAGCATCGCGAAGGCAAAGGCGAGGAGTCCGCCGGCGATGAGATTGGCGGTGATGAGCGGGAGCGTGATCTTGATGAGGGACTTCAGGGGTGTGGCACCGAGATTTTGGGCGGCCTCCTCAAGGGTGACGCTCGTCTGCTGGAAGCCGGCGGCGGCGGAGCGCACGACATAGGGCAGGCGGCGGACGGAGTAGGCGATGATGAGGAGGAGCGACGGGTCGCGGGTGGGATTGAGGAACGAGAAGAATTTTCCGTCCTGGGCCATCGCAAGATAGCCGAAGGCGAGCACGAGGCCCGGCACGGCGAGAGGCAGCATGGCGAGGAAGTCGAGCACCGCGCGGCCGGCGATGCGGCTGCGCACGACCACGTAGGCGATCGCGATGCCGAGCACGAGGTCGACGACGGTGGAGATACTGGCGAAGCGGAGGCTGTTGGCGATCGCCGGCACCGTGAGGTCGTGGCCGAGCGCGAGTTCGAAGTTGTCGAGCGTGTAGCCCGCGGGGAGCACGCTGCCATACCAGTCGCGGGAGAAGGCGACGAGGATCACGCCGAGGTGGGGCAGGACGGCGAGAAACGTGACGCCGGCGAAGAGCGCGGTGCAGCCCCACGCGGCGAGGCGGCCGGGGGCGCGGGCGCCGCCCGAGTGCGTGGCCTTGGCCATCATCGCGTGGGAGGAGCGGCCGAAGAGGCCCTTGCTGAGGGCGTAGATCGCGACCGAGCTGAAGAGCATCACGGCCACGAGGGCGAACGGGAACGGGTTTCCGCCGATGTCCTTCAGTCCATAGTAGATCTGCACGCTCGTGACGCGGTCGTAGTCGAAGATGAGGGGCGTGCCGAGTTCGGTGAAGGACCAGATAAAGACGATGGTGCCGCCGGCGAAGAGGCCGGGCCGGATGAGGGGCAGCGTGACCTTGCGGAAGCGGCGGAAACCGGTGCAGCCGAGATTCTGCGCGGCCTCATCCATCGCGGGGTCGATGTTGGCGAGGGCGGCGACGGCATTGAGGTAGATGATCGGGTAGAGCGAGAGCGCCTCGACGATGGCGATGCCCCAGAATTGGTTGGCCGCGAACCAGTCGACCGTCTCGCCCGGGGCAAGGATGCCGAGGTGGCCGAGCAGGGCGTTGAAGGCGCCGTATTGGCCGAAGATCTGTTTGATGCCGATGGCGCCGACGAAGGGCGGCAGGATCATCGGGACGAGGATCAGGGAACCGAAGAGGCCCTTGAGCGGAAACACATAGCGGTCGCTCACGACCGCGAGCGGCAGCGCGATCAGCAGGCCGAGCGTGGTGGCGGCGCAGGCGAGGAGAAACGAGTTGCGCAGGGCGCCGAGGTAGGTCGGGTCGGAGAGGACCGCGGCGAGGTAGGCAAAGGTGAGGTTGCCGTCGGCATCGATGAAGCCGCCCGCAAGGATCTGCGTGACCGGCCAGATGAAGAACGCGGCGAAAAACGCGGCGGTCAGCAGGAACACGAGGCGCGCGAACGAGTGCGACATCGGGAGAGAAGGAGGGGAGCAGAAATCGGGGCAGGCAAGGCCGGTTTCGAATTTAAGTCGCAGCCCGGGTGAGCCGTTGCACAACTGAGTCCAATAGCCCCCACACATGCACCGATCCATTTCCACGATCCGGCACGGGACCGCTTGGTTTTTCGCCCTGCTCGCGGCGCGCGCGTGCGCCCAGATGACGGAGGTGCCGCAGACGGTCGAGCCCGGCAAGGTGCTGCTCGAGTTGGACGTGCTGTCGTGGTCGCGCGACCGGCCGGACGATGCCGGCACGCGCTACACCGGGGTATCCGTGGCGTCGACGCTCGTGAGCGTGGGAATTTCGCCGACGGTGGATGCCCAGCTTGGCTTCGATTTTCGGCTCCGCGACAAGGTCGCGTCGGGCGGCACGACCGAGGTGACGTCGGGTCGCGGCGATGCCTCGCTGCGGATGAAGTGGACCTGCTGGCAGGAGGAGAAGTCTCCGTTGGCGGTGGCGTTGCTGCCGTATCTGCGTTTCCCGACGAGCACCGGCGGCATGGGGGCGGACCGGCTGGAAGGCGGGTTGATCGTGCCGGTGTCGGTGTCTCTGTCCGAGGCGGTCTCCGCGGGAGGCATGCTCGTCTGGGACCGGTGCCGGAATGCGGCCCGGAATGGCTACGAGGTGCACTGGCAGGGAACGGCGTATGTGCAGCGGACGTTGGGCCGCGGGGTCACGCTCTATGCGGAGGCCGAGCTTTCGCTACCCGGGGGACATGCGTCGGAGTCGACGAGTTCGGCCGGGGTGGGCGTGTTTTATGAGCTCACCAAGACGTTCGCCCTCGATTACGAGGTGCTGCGCGGCGTGAACGGGCGGGCGCTGGACTGGACGCACGTTTTCCGGATCGCGTGGCAGTGGTGAGCGGCGCGGCCGGGGCCGACGCGGCCGGCGTCACTTCTCCGGCTCGACGAGAATCTTCCCGGCGGCGGCGATGCTGAGCGGAAGCAGGCGGCCATTGGCGCGGCGCAGGGTGAGCAGGCCGGCGGTGAGGTTGCGTTCGTTGACGCGCACGGAGGTGCCGGGCTGCAGGCCGTTCTGCTCGGCGAACTGGAGGAATTCGGCGGATTGCTCCGTGACGCGCACGATCCGCAGCGGCCGCTCGGTGATGCAGGTGGCGAGGGTGGCGTAGACCTGGGAGCTGAGCTTGCCCTGGCGGCTCGGAATGGGGTCGCCGTGCGGATCGGTGTCGGGGTGTCCGAGCAGGGCGTCGAGGCGGTCGAGCACTTCGTCGGAGATGGCGTGCTCGAGCTGCTCGGCTTCGTCGTGGACCTTGGACCAGTCCATCTTGAGGACGTTGACGAGAAACGTCTCCACGAGGCGGTGCTTGCGGAGGACATTGAGGGCGACGCGGCGGCCCTCGGACGTGAGCCGGACGCCGTGGCGGGGCTGGTGCTCGACGAGCCCCTCGTCGGCGAGGGCCTTGACCATGGTGGTGGCGGTGCCGGGCACGACGGCGAGGGCGGTGGCGAGCGAGCCCATGGGGACCAGCGCGTCGGAACCCTCGGAAAGGAGCAGGACGTGCTTGAGGTAGTTCTCGACGGTGACGGTCGCCATCGGCGCAGAGAGGTAGGGGTTGGCGCCTTTGAAGCAAACAAAGATTTATTTTGACTAATCAAAATAACCGCGCCGCAGTCCGCGAATGCGTGCGAGCCCGACCTGTTCCCGGCTTTTCCCCGCCGCCCTGGGCGGCGGGGCGGAGCTGGCGGCCGCGCCGGCGCCGGCGCGCGGCGAACCGGGGTCGACGACCGGTGTCCGATCCGCGCGCGTTCGCCGGTTTGGCACGGCATTGCCGAGGACTTTTTTCCCATGAGCACATCCCACTCCCTCCTTCGTATCGCGGTCGTCCTGCTGGCCGCGGCGTGGCTGCCGCTGGCGCACGGGGCGGCGGCGAAGAAACGGATCGTGACGACCTTCACGATCATCCAGGACATGGCCCAGAACGTCGCGGGCGACGCGGCGATCGTGGAATCGATCACCAAGCCGGGCGCCGAGATCCACGGCTACGAGCCGACGCCGCAGGACATCGTGAAGGCGCAGCGCGCGGACCTCGTGTTGTGGAACGGGCTGAATCTGGAGCGCTGGTTCGAGAAGTTTTTCCGCAACCTGAAGAACGTGCCGAGCGCGGTGCTCAGCGAAGGCATCGAGCCGATCGGCATCGACGAGGGGCCCTACACGGGGCGGCCGAATCCGCACGCGTGGATGTCGCCGCGCAACGCGACGATCTACGTGGAGAACATCCGCAAGGCGCTCGTGCGGATTGATCCGGCGAACGAGGCGATCTACACCGCGAACGCGAAGGCCTACGCGGCGAAGTTTGCCACGATCGAGCAGACGGTGCGCACGGAGCTGGAAAAGATCCCGGCGGAGCAGCGCTGGCTGGTGTCGAGCGAGGGAGCGTTTCCCTACCTCGCCCGGAATTTCGGGATGAAGGAGCTTTTCCTCTGGGCGGTGAATGCCGACCAGCAGGGCACGCCGCAGCAGGTGCAGAAGGTGATCGACGGCGTGCGGCGGCACCGGATTCCGGTGGTGTTCAGCGAGAGCACGGTGAGCGACAAGCCGGCGCGGCAGGTGGCGCGCGAGGCGGGGGCGCGCTACGGCGGCGTGCTCTATGTGGATTCGCTGACGGCGAAGGACGGGCCGGCGCCGACCTACCTGGCGCTGATGGATTACAACGCGCGGACGATCGTCCGGGGCTTCCAGGGCAAATGAGCGCCCCCAACGCGGCGGCCGGTGGCCTGAGCGTCGAGGTGGACGGCGTGACGGTGAGCTACGCCAACGGCCACGTCGCGCTGCGCGACGCCTCGTTTGCGCTGCGCGGCGGCTCGATCTGCGCGCTGGTGGGCGTGAACGGCAGTGGGAAATCGACGCTGTTCAAGGCGATCATGGGGATCGTGACGCCGGCGGCCGGGCGCGTGAGCATCGGCGGCGAGCCGGTGCGGACGGCGTTGAAAAAGAATCTGGTGGCCTATGTGCCGCAGAGCGAGGAGGTCGACTGGAGCTTTCCGGTGAGCGTGTGGGATGTGGTGATGATGGGGCGCTACGGGCGGATGAATTTCCTGCGCATTCCGCGGGCGGCGGACCGGCGGATGGTGGAGGAGAGTCTGGCGCGCGTGGGGATGCTGGACTACCGCGAGCGGCAGATCGGCGAACTCTCGGGCGGGCAGCGGAAACGCGTCTTCCTCGCGCGCGCGCTGGCGCAGCAGGGGCGGGTCATCCTGCTCGACGAGCCGTTTACGGGCGTCGACGTCACGACGGAGAACGCGATCATCAACCTGCTCCGCGAGCTGCGGGCCGAGGGCAGCATCATGCTGGTCTCGACGCACAATCTCGGGTCGGTGCCCGAATTCTGCGACCAGGTGGTGCTGGTGAACCGCACGGTGCTGGCGGCGGGGCCGACGGCGGAAGTGTTTACCGAGCAGAATCTGCTCACGGCGTTCGGCGGCGCGCTGCGGCATTTCCGGTTCGACGAGTCGACGGTGCAGAAACACGACGGACGCGCGGTGACGCTGCTCACGGACGACGAGCGGCCGCTGGTCTTCGGCAAAGGCGGCCATGTGGAGTATCGTCGGCGGCTCGACCACGAGGATGTGGTGAAGAAACGCGCGGAGACCGACGACGACTGAGGCGCGCCATGGAGACCCTGCTCACTCCGCTGCAGTATGACTTCATGCTGAAGGCGATCGCCGTCAGCGCGGTGATCGGGGGCGTGTGCGCGTTTCTCTCGTGCTTCATCACGCTGAAAGGCTGGTCGCTGATGGGCGATGCGTTGTCGCACTCGGTGGTGCCCGGCGTGGCGGTGGCGTATTTCGTGGGCTGGCCGTTTGCGGTCGGCGCCTTCGCGACGGGCCTGCTGGCGGCGGTCGGCATGGGCTTCGTGAAGACGAAGACGCGGCTGCGCGAGGACGCGGTGATCGGCGTGGTGTTCACGGCGTTCTTCGCGTTGGGCCTGTTCCTGATCTCGCTTTATCCGAGCCAGGTGGATCTGCGGACGATCGTTTTCGGCAACATCCTCGGCATCTCCGATCCGGACATCGTGCAGGTGCTGATCATTGCGGGCGTGACGCTGGCGGTGCTGGGGCTGAAGTGGCGGGATTTCCTGCTCTTCTGTTTCGATCCGAATCAGGCGCGGGCGCTGGGGCTCAACACCACGCTGCTGCATCTCCTGCTGCTGATGCTGCTTTCGGCGACGGCGGTGGCGGCGCTGCAGACGGTCGGGGCGTGCCTCGTGGTGGCGATGCTGGTCACGCCGGGGGCGACGGCTTATCTGCTGACGGACCGCTTTGGCGTCATGATCGGCCTGGCGGTCGCGATGGGCGTCGGGACCTCGGTGGTCGGAGCGTATGCGAGCTACTTCTTCGACGGGTCGACGGGCGGGTGCATCGTGACGCTGCAGAGCGCGCTGTTCGTGGCGGCGCTGGTTTTGGCGCGGAAGCACGGGTTGCTCGCGGCGCGCGCGCGGCGGCGCGAGGCAGGTCGCGCACTCCAGGGCGCGGGCGCACGGGGAGCGGCGCCCGGCGTGGGTGGGGGAGGCGGCCGATGATGGCGCGCCTGCTGGAGCCGTTGCAGTTTCCCTTCATGGTCGACGCGATGATCGTCGGCGTGGCGGTGGGGGCGGTGTGCGCGGTGCTGTCGTGTTACCTTGTGCTGAAAGGCTGGTCGCTGATGGGCGACGCGATCTCGCACGCGGTGCTGCCGGGCATCGTGATCGCCTACGCGGTGGGGGCGCCGCTGGCGGTGGGGGCGTTTGTGTCGGGGCTGCTGTGTGCGGTGCTGACGGGCTTTATCAAGGCCAACAGCCGGGTGAAGGAAGACACGGTGATGGGCGTGGTGTTTACCGGGTTGTTCGCGTTCGGGCTCGTGATTTTCACGAAGGTGAAGAGCGACCTGCATCTCGACCACATCCTCTTCGGCAACATCCTCGGGCTCGAGCCGGGGGACCTGCGCAGTTCGGTGATCGTGGCGGCGGTGACGCTGGGGGTGGTGCTGGCGCTGCGGCGGGACCTGTTGCTCTACTGCTTCGATGCGAGCCATGCGCGCACCATCGGACTCCGGACGACCGGGCTCTACTATCTGCTGCTCTCGCTGCTGGCGGTCACGATCGTCGTGTCCCTGAAGGCGGTCGGCATCATCCTCGTGATCGCGATGCTGGTGACGCCGGGATGCATCGGCTACCTGCTGACGGATCGTTTCGGACGGATGCTGGCGATCGCGGTGGCGAGTGCGGTGGGCTCGGCGGTGATGGGCGTGTATGTGAGCTTCTTTTTGGATGCGTCGACGGCGGCGTGCATCGTGCTCCTGCAGGCCGGCGTGTTTCTCGCGGCGCTCGTGTTGGCGCCGAAACATGGATTGCTGGCGGCGAAACGCCGCGCGAGGGCACCGGCGGGCGGATAGGGGATTCGCGGGAAAGTTCGTGCGGTGTTCGGGCCGCGTGGGTGCACGCAGAAACCTTCACCCGCGGACTTGAGAAAAGATGCGGAGCACGCATCACTCTTTTCCGGGGCAAGCGTCTACCTGCGCGGCCCCCACCCACTCCAGGCCAAGTTCCTCCCCGCACGCATGACCGGCATCCTGAAAGCTCTCCTCGTGTCCATCCGGCCGGGGAGGCGGTCATTCTCCTGGCGGGCCGGTGCGGCTCTCGCGGGGTGGTTGCTGGCGACGGTGGCGGGCGGCGCGGCGGAGATCGCCGAAGCGCAGCGCGATCTTCTCGCGGGCAAATACGATGCGGTGGCGAAGTCGGCGCGGGAGCAGTTGCGCGCGCAGCCGGACGCCCCCGCCACGGATTGGTCGATCGTGCTGGTGCGGGCGTTGCTGGCCACCGGGCGCAACGGTGAGGCGGACCGGACGATGACCGAGGCGCTGGCGCGCGATCCGCGCAGCATCCGTCTGAAGTGGCTCGCGCGCGACGTGGCGCTGGCCAACGGCCGGCCCGAGGATGCGGCGCTGCGGCACGACGAGATTCTCAAGGCCGTGCGGATGAGTCCGTGGATCTACCGCGGTCCGGCGGACCTCGTGGTGTTTGGCCGGGCGGCCTTGCTGGCGGGGGCGGACCCGAAGGATGTGCTCGAGAAGGTTTTCGGCACGGCGCAGAAGGCGGAGCCGAAACTGCGCGACGTGTATCTCGCGCGCGGGGAACTCGCGCTGCAGAAACACGACTTCGCGCTGGCGGCGCGGGTCTTCGACGAAGGGCTCAAAGTCCTGCCGGAGGATCCCGACCTGCTGAGCGGGAAGGCGGAGGCCTTTTCCCACAGCGACCGCGAGGTGGCGATTGCCGCGCTTGAAGCCGCCCGGAAAATCAATCCGCGGCACGTGCCCGCGCTGCTGCAGTATGTCGATTTCCACATCGATGCCGAAGCGTATGACGAGGCGCGGAAGGTCATCGACGAGATCGTGGCGATCAACCCCACGCAGCCGGAGGCGTGGGCTTACCGGGCGGTGATCGCGCACCTGAAGAACGATGCGGAAGGCGAACGGGAGGCGCGGGAGAAAGCGTTGAGTTCGTGGGCCTCGAATCCGCGGGTCGACTACACGATCGGCGAGAAGCTTTCGGCGAAGTATCGTTTTGCGGAAGGAGCGGCGGCGCAGCGGCGGGCGCTGGCGTTCGATCCGAACTTCGTGCCGGCGATGGCGAAGCTCGCGAGCGATCTGCTGCGGCTGGGCGAGACCGAAGAGGGCTGGAAACTCGCGCAGACGGTGCACGAGAAGGACGACTACGACGTGGAGGCCTTCAACCTCGTGACGCTCCGGGACACGATGAACAAGTATGCGTCGCTCAACGACGAGGACTTCGTGATCCGGATGGCGGCGCCCGAGGTGGCGGTCTACGGGCCGCGCGTGCTCGCGCTGCTGCGGCGGGCGAAGGCGGCGCTGGTGACGAAGTATGGCGTCGAGTTGGCGAAGCCGACCTACATCGAGATTTTTGCGGACCAGCGGGATTTTGCGGTGCGGACCTTCGGGCTGCCCGATGTGTCGGGTTTCCTCGGGGTGTGCTTCGGCCGCGTGGTAACGGCCAACAGTCCCGCGACCAGCAGCTCGGCGACGAATTGGGAATCCGTGCTGTGGCACGAGTTCTGCCATGTGGTCACGCTGCAGATGACGAAGAACAAGATGCCGCGCTGGCTGAGCGAAGGCATTTCGGTGCACGAGGAGCGGCTGGCCAATCCGTCGTGGGGCATGCGGATCGATCCGAAGTATCGCGAGATGCTGCTCGGCGACGATCTGGTGCCCGTGGGCCGGATGAGCGCGGCGTTTCTCGCGCCGAAGTCGCCGCGCCACCTCCAGTTCGCCTACCTGCAGTCCTCGCTGGTGGTGGACTACATCGTGGAGACGTTCGGCGTGGAGAAGCTGCGCGCGATCCTGCTCGATCTGCGCAACGGCATCGAGATCAACGCCGCGCTGGCGCGAAACACCGTGCCGTTGGAGAAGCTCGAGAACGACTTCAAGGACTACGCCCACGCCAAGGCGAAGGCGCTGGCGCCGGGCCTGGACTGGGAGAAGCCGGATCCGGATCTGCTGCTGCCGACCGGCGCGTTGGAACTGGCGGCATGGGAGCGCAAGCACCCGGACAACTACTGGCTGCTCAGGCTGAAGGCCTCGCGGGCGATCGAGGAACAGAAGTGGGAGGAGGCGCGGGTGCCGTTGCAGCGCCTCGTGGAACTGTATCCGCAGCAGAAAGGATCCGACAGTGCCTACCGTCAGCTCGCGGCGGCGCAGCGTGCGTTGAACGATGCGGCCGGGGAGCGCGCGACTTTGCTGCAGTGGGCGCACCACGACGACGAAGCGACGGAGGCCTATCTGCGGCTGATGGAGATCGGCGCGGCCGAGGAGAAGTGGGAGCTGGTGGCGCAGAATGCGGACCGCTACCTCGCGGTGAATCCACTCGTGGCGCCGCCCTACCGGCAGCTGGCGCGGGCGACGAGCGCCCTCGGGCGGAGTTCGGAGGCCGCGGTGGCCTACCGCACGTTGATTCAACTGGATGTGCCCGATCGGGCCGACGCGCATTTCAAACTTGCCGAGCTGCTCAGCCGGCGCGGGGAGCGCGCGGAGGCGAAGCGCCATGTGCTGCAGGCGCTCGAGGAGACGCCGCGATATCGCGACGCGCTGCGTTTGTTGCTGGAACTGAACCGGTCCGCGGTGGAGAACGCCGAGGCGCCTGCGCCGGCCACGGCGGCTCCGGTTCCGGCCCAAGCCCCCGCCACCCCGAAACCATGAAGCGCCTGGTCACCACGTTGTCGCTTTTTGCGCTCTGCACCGGCGTCGTGCTCGCGCAGCGCTTTGGCGGTTTCCGCGGTTGGGGCGGCGAGGGGGGAGGCGATGCGCGGACGGAGACGGCGCGCGAGGTCGGCTCGCACAGCACGGGCACGCCGAATTGGGAAAACCCGAAGGGCTTCGAGAAGGACGTGTTTACGTTCACGCGTATCCGTTACTCGAACGGCGGCGGTTACGGCTCCCGGCGGCGCGGGCCGGGCTGGACGACCGACATGCCGGACAGCGACCTGAATCTCTCGTATCGGCTGCAGCAGATGACCGCGATGAAGGTGAACCCGGACGGCCGCGTGCTCGATCTCACCGACCCGCGGCTCGCGCAGTTTCCCTGGATCTACATCGTCGAACCCGGAACGCTCTTCCTCAGCGAGCCGGAGGTGCAGGCGCTGCGGAAGTATCTTCTCAACGGCGGATTCCTGATGCTCGACGACTTCTGGGGCGACGCCGCGTGGCGCAATGTGGAGCGCGAGCTGAAGAAAGTGTTTCCCGAGCGTTCCTTTTTCGAACTTCCGCTCGATCATCCGCTCTACAGCTGTGTGTTCAAGATCACGAAGAAGGGCCAGGTGCCGAACTACGGCACCGGCGAGCAGAGCCAGTTTACCGGCGTGACGTGGGAGGAAAATCACGAGGGTGACACGCGGACCGTGCACCACCGCGTGATCGCGGACGACAAGGGCCGGCTGATGGTGTTTGCCGCGCACAATACCGACAACGGCGACGGCTGGGAGCGCGAGGGCGAGTTCCAGTATTACTTCGAAAATTTCTCCGAGAAGATCGCGTATCCGCTCGGGATCAACGTGGTGTTCTACGCGATGACGCACTGATGGGCTCCGGACGCACAGTTTTCCTGCGCTGGGTGGCGATCGGCCTGCTTGCCGTCTCGGCGGTGGCGCAGACGCGGCCGCCGCGGGCGCTGACTCCGAACCGTTCCCCGGTGCCCGCGGATGTGCCGCCCGGCGGCTGGGGCAACGAGAACGACCTTGGCGGCTCGATCGTCCGCACCGAGGGCAGCGGCAGTATCGACGAGGATGTGGTGAAGACGGCGCGTGAAGTGGTGTCGCACAGCACGGGCACGCCCACGTGGACGAATCCGCGGGGCTTCGAGAAGGATGTGTTCACGTTTGCGCGGGCGATTTTCAAAGCGCGGCCGACGACCTCGCCGGTGCCGCGGTTCCACTTCGGGCGGAGGATCGGCTGGTGGGTGGATTTTCCGGATGCGGATCTGAACCTCTCGTATCGGCTGCAGCAGATGACCTCGATGAAGGTCGATCCGGACGGCCGCGTGCTGAAACTCAACGATCCCGACCTGCACAATCATCCGTTCCTCCTGATGGAGCACCCGGGCTACATGGTGCTGCGTGACAGCGAGGTGGCCGGGCTGCGGAAATACCTGCTCTCCGGCGGCGTGCTCGCGATCGTGGACTTCTGGAATTCGATCGAGTGGGACGGCTTCGAGGCGCAGATGAAGAAGGTGCTGCCGGAGCGCACCTGGACGGAGCTCACGATGGAGCACCCGATCTTCCACTGCATTTTCAAGCTGCCCGGGCCGATGCAGCGGCTGCAGGTGCCGACGATGCAGTTCTGGAACCGCGATCACGACCCGGACAATCCGTCGCGCGCGCCGCTGCAGATCGACCGCGGCGAGGGATCGGAGCGGATGTCGGTCCGCGCGCTGCACGACGACAAAGGCCGGATCATGGTGATCGCGTTCCACAACTCCGACATCAGCGACGGCTGGGAGCGCGAGGGTGAGCACGAGGACTACTTTGCGACCTTCTCCGAGAAGATCTCCTATCCGCTCGGCGTGAACCTGATTTTCTACCTGATGACGCATTGAGCGCATCGCCTCTCTTTTAATGAGCACTCCAATCCCCCCCGTGATCGAGCCGACGCCTTCCCCCGCTGCGCCTGCGGCGCCGACGCCCGCCAGCGGCTTCGACGTCGAGCGCGAGACGGCGGAGCGGCTGATTGCCGGCCGGGCGCAGATCGAGGCGGAGCTCGCCAAGGTGATCATCGGCCAGCGCGACGTCATCGAACAGATCCTGACCGCACTGATGGCGGGTGGCCACTGTCTCATCACCGGCGCGCCCGGACTGGCGAAGACGCTGCTCGTGAAATCGATCGCGCAGATCTTCCACCTGAAGTTCCAGCGCATCCAGTTCACGCCCGACCTCATGCCGGCGGACATCACGGGCACCGAGATCCTGCAGGATGTGGGCGATGGTTCGCGGCGGCTGACGTTTGTGCGCGGGCCCGTCTTCGCCAACATGGTGCTGGCGGACGAAATCAACCGCACCCCGCCGAAGACGCAGGCCGCGCTGCTCGAGGCGATGCAGGAGCATCAGGTGACGGCGTCGGGCGTGCGGCACGCGCTCGAGGAGCCCTTTTTCGTTCTGGCGACGCAGAACCCGATCGAGATGGAGGGCACGTATCCGCTGCCGGAGGCGCAGCTCGACCGTTTCATGTTCAACGTCGTGATCGACTACCTGCCCGAGGCGGACGAGGTGCAGGTCGTGGCGCAGACGACCGCGGGCCGGCCGGCGCCGATCAACGCGCTTTTCACCGGCGAGGATGTGCAGCGTTTCCACAGCATCGTGCGCAAGGTGCCGGTCGCGGAGGAAATGGTGCGCTACGCGGTGCGGCTCGCGGCCTCGTCGCGGCCCCATCAGCCGGGCACGCCCGATTTCGTGAACGACTGGGTGAGCTGGGGCGCCGGCACGCGCGCGGCGCAGTTCCTGATCCTCGGTGCCAAGGCACGGGCGTTGTTCCGCGGCCGGGCGCACGTGACGGTCGACGACATCCAGGCTCTGGCGGTGCCGACGCTGCGGCACCGTATCCTGCTCAATTACCGGGCGGAGGCCGAAGGCATCCGCGTGGACGATGTGGTGAAGCGCCTCGTGGCGGCCGCCCGGGTGCCGGTGAAGGGCGCGGCGTGAGCCGGGCCGGAGCGCAACGATTGTCGCCACGCCGGCGCTGAGCCGCCGCCCCAACCATGGTTTCCACTCCCGCCACCGCCGGACTGCCGGCCGCCAAGCTGATCGATCCGCAGACGCTGATGACGATCCGCAGCCTCGAGCTGCGCGCGCGCGCCGTGGTGGAAGGTTTCTGGAACGGCATGCACCGGAGCCCGTATCACGGGTTCTCGGTCGAGTTTACCGAGTATCGCCAATACACGCAGGGTGACGACCCGCGGTATCTCGACTGGCGGGTGTTTGCCCGGAGCGACCGCTTCTTCATCAAGAAATACGAGGACGAGACCAACCTGCGCTGCTACGTGCTCTCGGACCAGAGCCGTTCGATGGACTACGGTTCCCGGGGCTACACGAAGGCGGCGTATGCCTCCACGCTCGCGGCGACGCTCGCGTATTTCCTCCACCTGCAGGGCGACGCGGTGGGGCTGCTGACGTTCGACGAGCGGGTGCGCGAGTTCCTGCCGGCGCGCAGTCGCGGCGGGCATCTCCGGCAGCTCATGCTTGCGCTCGAGCGGCCGGCGGGCGGCAAGGCTACGGACCTCGTGGCGCCGATCGAGCGGATCACGACGCTGATCCGCAAACGCGGCATGGTGGTGGTGTTGTCGGACTTCCTGGCGCCGCTGGATCGGCTGGAGAAAAACCTCATCGCGCTCACGGCGTGCGGGCACGAAGTCACGGTGTTTCAAATCCTCGATCCGGCGGAGCTCGATTTCGGGCTCAAGGAAGCGTCGGTGTTCGAGGATGCGGAGTCACAGCGCACGCTCTATATCGATCCGGCGGCGGCGCGGGCCGGCTACGTGGAGAAATTCGAAGCCCACGGCGCGGCGCTGCGCACGACGTGCCGGAAACTCGGGATCGACTTCCACCGGCTGACGACGGCGGAGCCGCTGGAGCTGTCGCTGTTTGAGTTTCTGCAACACCGCCTGCGCCGCGGCCGCCAGGTGCGGCGGGCGCGCGGGGCCACGGGAGGACCGGCATGAGTTTCCTCACACCGCTCTTTCTGATCGGTGGTCTCGCGATCGCGGGACCGATCATCTACCATCTGGTGCGGCGGACGACGCGCGAGCGGTTCCGCTTCAGCTCGCTGATGTTCCTGATGCCGAGTCCGCCGCGGTTGTCGAAGCGGCACCGGCTCGAGCATCTGCTGCTCCTGCTGCTGCGTTGCGCGGCGCTGCTGCTGCTCGCACTGGGTTTTGCACGGCCCTTCCTGCGGCAGGCGCCGATCACGGATCCGACCGCGGCGGAGCCGCGGCGCGTGGTGCTGTTGATCGACACGAGCGCGAGCCTGCGGCGCGCCGGAGCGTGGGAAGCCGCGCGGGCGAAAGCCGAGCAGGTGCTGCGGCAGACCGGTCCGGCGGACCAGGTCGCGGTCCTGACCTTCGATGTGCGGCCGCGGCCGGTGGTGTCGTTCGAGGAGTGGAATCGCACCGGGGCAAGCGAACGCGTGGCGCTGGCGGCGGCGCGGCTCGCGACTCTCACGCCCGGCTGGGGCAGCACGCATCTGGGCAACGCGTTGATCACCGCAGCGGAGGCGCTCGCGGAGGACGACGGCAAAGCGGCGCCGGGTCCGCGGCAGATCGTGTTGATCTCCGATCTGCAGACGGGGAGCCGGCTGGATTCCCTGCAGTCCTTTGAATGGCCGAAGGGCGTGGAGCTGATCGTCGAGCCGGTGAAGGCGACAACCGCGACCAACGCCGGCGTGCAGTTGGTCGCCGAGGCGGCGGATGCCGCGCGGGCGACGGATGCGCCGGTGCGCGTGCGCGTGAGCAATGCCGCGGATTCCAAGGGCGAGCGCTTTTCGCTGACGTGGATGCGCGCGGCCGCGACGGCGGAGGCGCCTGCGGAGCCTGTCGGCGCCGCGATCGAGGCCTATGTGCCGCCGGGGCAGAGCCGGGTGTTTTCGCTGCCGCTGCCCAAGGGTGAAGCCACGCCGGACCGGATTGCCCTGCGGGGCGACGACGACGACTTCGACAACCGCGTGCATGTGATTCCGGCGGCCCAGCAGAAGCCGACCGTGCTTTGGCTCGGCGGCGATGTGGCGGAGGATGTGAAGCAGCCGCTGTTTTTCCTGCGCCGCGCTTATGCCGAGACGCCGCGGGTGGCGGTGAAGACTCTGGCCGTGCGGCCGGGGGCCGGCCTGCGGCCCGAAGATCTCGACGCGGCAAGCCTCATCTTTGTCAGCGAGGCGCTGGGTGAAGCGGAGGCGGCCGCGGTGCGTCGTGCGGTCGAAGCGGGAAAGACGGCGGTATTGGTCACGAAGTCTCCGGCGCTCGCGCCCACGGTCGCGGCGTTGGCGGGACGGTCCGGCACGGCGTTTCCGGTCGAGGAGGCGAAGCTCGCGACCTACGCGATGCTCGGCGAGGTGGATTTCCAGCATCCGTTATTCGCGCCGTTTGCGGATCCCCGTTTCAGCGACTTCACGAAGATCCACGTCTGGAAACACCGGAAGCTGAACCCGGCGGCGCTGCCGGGCGCGCGTGCGATCGCGAAATTCGACAGCGGGGATCCCGCGTTGCTCGACGTGCCGGTCGGCAAGGGCCGCGTGCTGGTGCTGGCGTTTGGCTGGCAGCCCGATGACAGCCAGCTGGCGGTATCCTCGAAGTTCGTGCCGCTGCTCTGGTCGATGCTCGAACTCGCGGGCGGGGTGTCGAGTGCGTCGACGCAGTTTGCCGTGGGCGATCCGATCGCGCTGCCGGCCGGCGTGGTCGCGACGGCGATGCGGCAGCCGGATGGGCGGTCGGTTCCGCTGGCGGAGAAGGCGACCGAGTTTGCGGGCACGATGTTGCCGGGAATCTACGAAGCGACGGTGGCGGGGGCGGCGCGGGGGCCGCGGTTCGCGGTGAATCTCGACGCCAACGAAAGCCGGACCGCGCCGCTGGCGCTCGACGAGCTCGAACAACTCGGCCTGCCCGTCGCGAAGTCGGCCGCCGACGCGCCGAAGGCGGCGCAGCAGGAGACGGCGACGCTGCTGCAAGGCGTGGAGGCGGAAGGCCGGCAGAAACTTTGGCGCTGGTTTATCGCGGGCACCCTGCTCGTGCTGCTGGTGGAATCGGCCTTGGCCGGATGGACGGCGCGGCGTGCCGCGCGGCAAACCCAGGAGGGGGCAACATGAACGACGAATTCCTGAAGAACCGGCTGCGCAAAGTCGCGCGGCGCTACCAGTGGATCGCTTTCTGGCGGAAGCTCGCGGTGACCTGGGCGCTCGCCGCCCTCGTGGGCGTCGTGCTCGTGTGGGTGCAGCGCGCCACCGGCTACGCCATGCCGCTTGCGCTGCCGGTGCTCGCGGCGGTGGCGGCCGGCGTGGCGACGGCGCTGAGTCTGATGCATTTCGTGCGGGAGCCGGATTACCGGTGGGTCGCGCAGAAGATCGAGAAACGTTTTCCCGAGCTGAACGGCGTCCTGCTGACGGCGGTGCAGCAGCAGTCCGAGGGGGCGCAGGAGCAGAATTATTTCCAATACCGGCTGATCCGCGAAGCGACGGCGCATAGCCAGAAGGAGGATTGGCGCACGGTGGTGCCGGGGCGGCGGTTTGCGGTCGGCGCCGCGATTCAGGTGCTGGCGTTCGGTTGCTTCATCTACACGCTCGCGCAGCTGCAGCTGCCGCGGATCCACCGCGAGACGGCGCAATGGGTCGGCAAGGATGGCGTCTCGGTGACGCCCGGCGACGCGGCGGTGGAGAAGGGCGAAAGCCTCGTCGTGCTCGCGCGTTTCGGCGGCGCGCTGCCGCCCAACGTCACGATGATCGTGCGCGAAAACGGCGCGGCGCCGCGTCCGGTGCCGCTCGTGAAGAGCCTCGCGGATCCGGTCTTCGGCGGGAGCGTCGCGGAGGTCGCGGCCGACTTTACCTATCAGCTCGAGTATCGCGGCGAGCGGACGCGCGAGTTCAAAGTCACGGTCTACGAGCACCCGAAACTGGTGCGTTCGGATGTGGACCTGGCGTTTCCCGCTTACACCGGGCTGCCGCCGAAACGCATCGAGGACACGCGGCGCGTGAGTGCGGTCGAGGGCACGCGGATGGATTTCACGCTCCAGCTCAACAAGCCGGTGAAGACGGCGAAACTCGTCGCGCGCGACAAAGCCAAGGCGGAGATCGCGCTCACCGTGGCGCCCGACCGTCCGGCGGCGACGTTGCCGCAGTTCACGCCGGCCAAGAGCGGCAGCTACGATCTCGTGCTGATCGATGCGGAGGGCCGCCAGAACAAGGTGGCCTCGCCCTTCACGATCGACGTGCAGCCGAACCGTCCGCCCGAGATCAAGCTCACCTTGCCGCGCGGCGACATGCGGCCGTCCGCGCTCGAGGAAGTCGCCTTTGAAGGCACGGTATGGGACGACTTCGGTGCGCCCGAGTTCGGGCTGGCCTATTCGATCGCGGGAGCGGAGACGAAGTTCATCTCGCTGGGGAAAGACACAAAGGCGAAGGAGAAGCGGACCTTCGGGCACCTGATCAATCTCGAGGAGCTGAAGGCGAAGCCGGACGACCTCGTGTCGTGGTTCGCGTGGGCCGACGACATCGGGCCCGACGGCAAGAAGCGGCGCACGCAGACCGACCTCTATTTCGCGGAGGTGCGGCCGTTCGACGAAATTTTCCGCGAGAGCCAGAACATGGAATCGGGCGACGAGAGTGGCGGCGGCGGCGGCGGGCAGGAAGGCCGGAAACTCACCGAGCTGCAGAAGCAGATCATCAACGCCACGTGGCGGTTGCAGCGCGACGGCAAGACCCCGCGTTACGCCGAGGATGTCAACGTGGTGAAGGACTCGCAGGCCGGCGCGCTGGCGCAGGCGTCCGAACTCGCCGGTGAAGCGCGCGGTCCGCGCGAGCAGGCGATGTGGAAATCCGTCATGCAGGAAATGGAGAAGGCGGTGGAGGCATTGAAGGGCGCGGCCAACGATCCGGCCGCGCTGCCCCCGGCGCTCGCGGCGGAGCAGGCCGCTTATCAGGCGTTGCTCAAACTGCAGGCGCGCGAGACCGCGGTCACCCGGCAGCAGCGCAAGCAGGGTGGAGGCGGTGGCGGGCAGCAGGCGAATCAGCGCCAGATCGACGAACTCGATCTGCAGCAATCGGAGAAGCGTTACGAAACCCAGCGGCTCGCGAAGGCGCCGCAAAACCAGGAGCGCAAGGAGCAGCTGGCGGTGATCAACCGTCTGCAGGAGCTCGCGCGCCGGCAGCAGGATTTGAACGAGCGGCTGAAGGAGCTGCAGACCGCGCTGCAGGAGGCGAAGTCCGAGCAGGAGAAGGAGGACATCCGGCGGCGGCTCAAGCGCCTCCAGGAGGAGCAGCAGCAGATGCTCGCCGACGTGGACGAGTTGCGGCAGCGCATGGAGCGGCCGGAGAACCAGTCGCGCATGGCCGACGAACGGCAGCAGCTGGATCAGACGCGCGAAGATCTGCAGAAGGCATCCGAGGCCGCGTCGGACGGCTCCGTCGCGCAGGCGCTGGCCTCGGGCACCCGCGCCCAGCGCCAGCTCCAGCAGCTGCGCGAGGACATGCGGAAGGAGAACGCGAGCCAGTTTGCCGAAGACATGAAACAGATGCGCCAGGAGGCGCGGGAGCTTTCGCGGCAGCAGGAGCAGCTCGGGCAGAAGATGGAGCAGATGGCCAACTCCTCGCCCCAGCCGCGGCGCTCGCTCAGCGACTCGGGCGAGCAGAAGGAACTCATCGACCAGCTCGAGCAGCAGAAGGAGAAGATGAACCAGCTCGTCGAGAAGGCCACGCAGGTCTCCGAGCAGGCGGAGAACACCGAGCCGCTGCTCTCACGTCAGCTTTACGACAGCATCCGCAAGGCGAGCCAGGACGACGCCAACGCCGTGAAGCAGGCGCGGCAGGACCTGTTGCAGGGCGGACGGATGACGCGTGATCTTTACGATCGGCTGCAGAAGACCGGTGAACGCGAGGGCGGCGGCAAGGCGATCGACGTGACGACGGAGCTGCTGCGGGAAGGCTATCTGCCGCAGGCGCGCCAGGCCGGGCAGAATGTGCGCAACGGCATCGAAGAGCTGCGCCGCGGCGTGGAACGGGCGGCGGAAAGCGTGCTCGGCGACGATGCGGAGCAGCTGAAGCTCGCGCAGTCGGAACTGGATAATCTCACGGAACAGCTCACGCGCGAACTCGCGCAGGCAGGCGGCAGCAATGCCGAGCAAGGCCAGGGCCAGCGGGCCGGGCAACGTCCGGGTCAGCGCGACGAACGCCAGGCCGGCAACGCGGAGCAACCGGGCCAGCAGGGCCAGCGCGGCGAGGGCGAGCGCCAGCCCGGGCAGCCCGGCGAACGCGGCGAACAGGATGGCCAAGGGCAGCAACCGGGTCAGCAGCCGGGGCAACGTGGTCAGGCGGGACGCACGGCCGGTGCCGGCCAACCGCCGGGACAAGAGCGCGGTGAAGGCCAGCAACCGGGAGGAGAGCAGCCGGGCCAACAACCGGGCGGCCAGCAGCCGGGCGAGCGGATGGCGGGTCAGCCAGGGCAGCAAGGCCAGAGCGGTCAGCAACCCGGCGCGCAGGGTCAGGGCCAAGGCGGCCAAGGATCCGAGACCGGCGAGAACACGCCGAATGGCGGCCGCGGCGGGCGCGATCAAGTGGCCGACGCGCGCGATCCGCGGCGCAACCAACCCGGCACGGGGCGGCGCGCGATGTCGGTCGACGATTTGTTGCGGCGCAACAGCGAGGGCGGCGCCGACGGCGCGGCCGGCGGTGGACCGAATTGGGGCGGCGAGTGGGGCGGCTACACGGGTGGCTACCGCGGCGGCCCGTTGACCACCGACGAGTTTACCCGCTGGAACGAGCGCCTGCGCGATGTCGAGGAGCTGCTCGAGGAACCGGACCTGCGCAACTCGGTCGCGGCGGCCCGCGAGCGGGCACGCCAGATCCGGCGCGAACTGCGCGATTTGAAGAAGCCCGACTGGACGGTCGTGAAACTGCAGATCCTGCAGCCGCTCGTGGAAGTGCGCAGCCGGGTCGCGGAAGAGTTGGCGCGTCGGGAATCGAAGGAGTCGCTGGCGCCCATCGATCGCGATCCCGTGCCGAACCGTTTCGCCGAATCGGTGCGCCGTTACTACGAGGAGCTCGGACGCGACAAGCCGCCGGCCCGCAACGCCAATGACGAGTAAGCGACCCTCCGCCGCGTCGACATGGAAACTTCGCTGACGATCTCGGGCTGGAACTGGCTGTGGCCGGCGCTGGCGCTCGGCACCGCGATCCTGCTGGTGCTGGGCTGGAGCTACCGGAGTTCCACCGGTTTTCCGGCGGGACTGCGGCTCGCGTGTCTGGCGTTGAAGGCGCTCGGCATCGTGGCGCTGGCCTTCTGTCTCGTGGAGCCGCTCTGGCTCGGGCAGCGCGCGCGGCCGGGGGCCAACCTTTTCGCCGTGCTGGCGGACAACAGCCAGGGCCTGCAGGTGCAGGACCGCGGGGAGGCGAAGAATCGCGGCGAGGCGCTCCGGGCGCTCGTCGATGTGCAGGCCTCGCCGTGGCAGCAGTCGCTCGCGGAGAGCTTCGATGTGCGGCGGTATCTCTTCGATGCGCGGCTGCAGTCGACGAAGGATTTCCGCGAACTCGATTTCAACGGCCGCTCCTCGGCAATCGGTGCCGCGTTGAAGACGATCCACGACCGGTTTCAGGGCCGGCCGCTGGCGGGCGTCCTGATGTTCACGGACGGCAATGCGACCGACCTGCCCAACGGCACGCCGGACCTGCGCGGGCTGCCGCCGATCTATCCGGTGGTAATCGGGCGCGACGAGGCGATCCGCGATGTGGCGCTGCAGAAGGTGACGGTGACGCAGAGCTCCTTTGAAGATGCGCCGGTGTCGGTGCAGGCGGACGTCGTGGCGTCGGGTTTCCGCGGGCAGCCGATCGTGGCGCGGCTCGTCGATCGGGCCGGCAAAACGGTGCAGCAGCAGTCGGCGGAGGTGCGCGCGGACGGCGAGCCGCTCGCGTTTCGTTTCCGCCTGAAACCGGAGCAGCCCGGGCTGTCGTTCTATCAGGTGAAGGTCGGCCCGCCGGAGCCGGCGGCGCCGGCAGCGGATCCGGCCAAGGATGCGGCGAAGAACCTGCCGGTGCCGTCGGCCGGCGAGGCCACGTTGGCGAACAACAGCCGCGTGGTCGCGGTCGACCGCGGGCAGGGACCGTTCCGCGTGCTGTATGTTTCGGGACGGCCGAATTGGGAGTTCAAGTTTCTGAATCGCGCGATCCAGGAGGACGAGCAGGTGCAGCTGGTCGCGCTGATCCGCGTGGCGAAACGCGAGCCGAAGTTCGATTTCCGGGGCAGGGCGGGCGAGACGAGCAATCCGTTGTTCCGCGGCTTCGGCAACCAGTCGCCGGAGGAGGTGCAACGCTACGACCAGCCGGTGCTGGTGCGCCTGAACACGCGCGACGAGCTTGAGCTGCGGGCGGGTTTTCCGCGGACGCCGGAGGATCTCTACGGTTATCACGCGGTGATTCTCGACGACTTGGAGGCGGAGTTTTTCGCGGCCGATCAGGCGCTGCTGCTGCAGAAGTTCGTGTCCGAGCGCGGCGGCGGTTTTCTCATGCTCGGCGGCATGGAGAGTTTTCAGGAGGGCAAATACCTCCGCACGCCGATCGGCGACATGCTGCCCGTCTATCTCGACCGCGACGACGGTTCCTACGAGGGGCCGCCGCGCGTCCAATACCAGCTCGCGCGCGAAGGCTGGCTGCAGGCGTGGGCGCGGTTGCGGGACAACGAGGCCGACGAACGCGGGCGGATCGAGCAGATGCCGGCGTTCGAGGTCCTGAACAAGGTCCGCGGGCTGAAGCCCGGCGCGAGCATGATTGCGAGCGTGCGCGACGAGCGCGGCACGGAAGCGCCGGCGCTGGCGATCCAGCGTTTCGGTCGCGGCCGGACGGCGGCGCTCATGGTCGGCGACATGTGGCGCTGGGGCATGAAGGACGAGACCTCGCACGCCGACATGGACCGCGCGTGGCGGCAGCTCGTGCGCTGGCTGATCAACGATGTGCCCAACCGGGTGCAGGCCACGATCGAGCCGCTCGCGGCGGACGCCAACGGCGCGGTCTCGGTGCAGGTCCGCGTGCGCGACGAGAAGTTCCAGCCGGTGGACGACGCGACGGTGACGATCGAGATCGAGCCGGTGGTCTTCGACGGCCAGACCGCGAACAACCTCAAGCTCGAGGCGGAGCCGTCGCTCGGCGAGCCGGGGCTTTATCAGGCAACTTACGTGCCGCGGCACACGGGCGGCTTCAAGGCGACCGCGGCGGTGAAGAGCGGGGCGGGGGCCGATTTGGGGCAGGCCGCGGCGGGCTGGAGCGCGGATCTGGCGGCGGAAGAATTCCGCTCGCTGACCCCGAACCGGGCGTTGCTTGAGGACATCGCGCGGAAGACCGGCGGGCGCGTGATCGCGGCGGGCGAGCTGGAGGCGTTTGCGAAGGAGCTGCCGCAGGCCAAGGCGCCGGTGATGGAGACATGGTCGTATCCGGCGTGGCATACGCCGCTGATGTTTGCGTTTGCGCTCGGCTGCCTGCTCGCGGAGTGGGGCGTGCGCCGCTGGAAAGGCATGCCATGAAGCTGCGCAACACGGTCCTGATGCTGCTCGGTTGTCTCGGCGGCGCGCTCACCGCGGCGCAGCCCGAACAAGCGACCGTCGTGGTGATCGCCGGTGCGCCGGGCGAACAGGAGTTTGCGCCCGACATCCAACTGCAGGTCGATGCGTGGACCAAGGTCAGCGGACAGGCCAAGGCCCGGCTGGTGACGATCGGCAGCGGCGCGGCGGCAGGCGAAGGCAGCGACCGCGAGCGGATCCGGCAGACGTTGGCCGGCGAAGAGAAGGACGGGCGCAACGAACTCTGGGTCGTGCTGATCGGCCATGGGACGTTTGACGGCAAGGAGGCGAAGTTGAACCTGCGCGGGCCTGACATCTCGTCGACGGAGTTCCAGGAGTTGCTCAAGCCCTTCAAGCGGCCGGTCGCCATCGTGGATACGACATCGGCCAGTGCACCGTTCATGGCGCGGCTGGCGGGCAGCGGGCGGGTGGTCGTCACGGCGACGCGCAGCGGCTACCAGCACAACTACGCGCGCTTCGGGAAATTCCTCGCGGAGGCGCTCTCGGATGCGAAGTCGGACTTGGACAAGGATGGGCAGATCTCGCTGCTCGAGTCGTTTCTCAGTGCGTCGCACCGGACGACGGAGTTCTACAAGACGGAAGGCCGGCTCGCGACCGAGCATGCGCTGATCGACGACAACGGCGACGGGCTGGGCACGCCGGCGGATTGGTTCCGCGGCGTGCAGGCGACGAAGCGGCCGAAAGACGGAGCGGCGGCGGACGGCACGCGCGCCCATCAATTCCACCTCGTGCGCAGCGCGGCGGAGCAACAGATCCCGGCCGAAATACGGGCCAAGCGGGACCGGCTCGAGCAGCAGATTGCCGAGCTGCGGCTGGCGAAGCCGAAAATGCGCGAGGAGCTTTATTACCGGGAGCTGGAGAAAATCCTGCTGGAATTGGCGGCGCTGCACGAGGGCACCTGAGCGGACGCCGCCGGCGGTTGGCCGGGCCCGTTTGGCGTCCGGGCGCATTGGTCGTTGGCATCGGGGCTGCTCGGCGCTCGTTTATGTTCCGTATGTTTCGACGGCAATTCCTCGCGGTGGTGGCGGTCGCGTTGACCGCGTTGTTCCCGGCTACCGGCCGGGCGGCCGAGCCGGCCCGGCTCTATGCCTTGTGCGCGGCGTATCCGCCGGAGATCGCGGCGCTGCAGCGTGAGTTCGGCGCCGACCGACCGGGAGCGTTTCAGGCGACGACGATCCACGGACTGACGTTCCTGCGCGGGAAGTTCAAAGGCCGCGACGTCGTGATCTTCCGCACCGGCGTGAGCCTGGTGAATGCGGCGTATCAGCTGCAGCTGGCGCTGGAGCGGTTTCCGATCACGCACGTGCTCTTTGCCGGGGTGGCGGGCGGGATCGATCCGGCGCTCAAGGTTGGCGACGTGGTGATCCCGGAGCGCTGGGCCTATCACTCGGAAGCCGCGTATCTCAACGAGGACGGCAAGGGCGGCTACGTGAAGCCGAACTACCTGCAGGTCGAGGTGGAGAATTACGGGATGATATTCCCCAGCAGCGTGAGCGTGGTGCGGGAAGGGGAGCCGGAGTTCAAGCGGGTGCCGGCCTTTGCGGCAGACGGCGAATTGCTCGCGGCGGCGCGGCTGGCGGTGCCGAAATTGCCGGCGATGCGGAAGGCCGGGCGCGACGTGTCGGTGTCGGTCGGTGGCACCGGTGTCGCGGGCACGGTGTTTCTCGATCACGCGAAGTATCGCGAGTGGGTGTTCCGCGTGTGGCAGGCGCGCTGTCTCGACATGGAGTCGACGGCGCTGGCGCAGGTGGCCTACGCGAACCGCAAGCCGATCCTGATCGTGCGCGGACTCAGCGACCTGGCGGGCGGCCAGCACGGGCTGAACCCGATCGACGAAAACGAAGCGAAGGTCTCGGAGATCGCGGCGCGCGTGCTGCGCGGGATCGTCGAAGAGCTGCCCTGAGCGGCGGCCGGTGTCGGGCGGAGGGCGGCTGCGACCGGCGCAGATTCGTTTGGCGAGTCGGCGCGCGGCCTGCTTTGGTGCCGGCATGCTCACCCGTTTTTCCGTTTCGCCCCTGCATACGATGACGCGCTCCCTCGCCGCCGTGGCGATGGGGCGAGCGGCGCCCGACCTCGTGATCACCGGCGCGCGCGTGCTGTCGACCTACACGGATCGCGTCGCGAAGGAGCGCGAGGTCTGGATCAAGGGCGGGCGGATCGCGGTGGTGAAGCCGGCGGGAGCGTTCAAGGCCGCGAAGCTGCCCGGGGCGCGCACGAAGCTTTACGATGCGCGCGGCGGCATCGTCGCTCCGGGCCTCGTCGATCCGCACGTGCACATCGAGAGCAGCATGATGACCGCGTGTGCCTTTGCGGAAGCGGCGCTGCTCAACGGCACGACGACCGTGTTTTGCGACAGCCACGAGATCGGCAACGTGTGCGATGTCGCGGGCGTGGAGTGGATGCTGGAGGACGCGCGCCGGGCGCCGCTGTCGATCTACCTCACGGTGCCGAGCACGGTGCCGGCGACGAACGCGAAGCTCGAGACGGCAGGCGGCGACCTGACGCCGGCGAAGATCGGGAAGATCTTCGACCGCTGGCCGGAGGCGGCGGCGCTGGGCGAGAAGATGGACTATATCCCCGTGGCGATGGGCGATCCGCGGAGTCATGGGATCCTCGCGGAGGCGCTGCGGCGCGGCCGGCCGGTGTGCGGCCACATTTACGGGCGCGAGTTCGTCGCGGCCGGCGCGGCCAGCGGCATCACCGACACGCACGAGGCGATCGACCGCGAGATCGCGAACGACTTTCTCGAAAACGGTCTCTGGATCTTCCTCCGCGGCGGCAATCCGCAGACGCCGTGGCATTCGCTGCCGCAGGCGATCAAGGCGGTGACGGAGCTGGGGGCGAATCCCAAGCGCGTGTGCGTCTGCACGGACGACCGGGATGCGGACGACCTGTTTCTTTTCGGCATGGACTGGGTGGTGCGGCAGGCGGTCGCGGCCGGCTTGAAGACGCCGACCGCGTGGAGCCTCGGTTCGCTGCACCCGGCGACGCGCTACGGCATGGACGGAGAGTTTGGCGGGATGGGCCCGGCGCGCCGGGCCGACCTCGTGCTGCTCAACGATGCGCTGGAGGTGCAGAACACGTGGTATGGCGGCGAACTCGTGGTGGAGCGCAGGAAGGTCACGCCGGTGCTCGAGCGGGCGTTGACGCGCCGCTACCGTTATCCCGCGGCGGCGTATGCGACGGTGAAGCTGCCGAAGCGCAAGTTGGCGCTGACGCCTCCGCTGCCGGCGAAGGAAGTCACGGCCAACGTCATCCGCCTCGTGCCGCCGGGCATCCTCACGGCGCACGACCGGCTTCCGCTGAAGCCTGCGGCGGCGTGGACGGATCACTTCCGGGCGCACGACCTGTGTTTCCTCACCGTCATCGAGCGCCACGGCAAGAACGGTGGCGTGGGCTACGGCCTGCTGCGGGACTTTGGCCTGCGCGATGGCGCGGTGGCCAGCAGTGTCGGGCACGATGCGCACAACATCGTCCTCGCGGGGACCAGCGAGGCGGACATGCAGCTGGCGTTGGCGACGATCAAGCAACTGCGCGGCGGCGTGTGCGTGGTGCGCCGCGGGAAGGTGCTCGCCAAGGTCGCGCTGCCGGTGGCGGGACTGTTGTCCGACCAGCGCGCACCGGTCGTCGCGAAGGAGACCACGGCGCTCAAGCGGGCCTGGTCGGCCCTGGGCTGCAAGGTGCCCTACATGGGCTTCAACCTGCTCCCCTTGTCGGTGATCCCGGAACTCCGGCTGACCGACAAGGGCCTGGTGCATGTGCTCGGCATGAAGATCGTGCCCTTGGTTGAAAATTGATCATCGGAGCGCCGGATTTCAGGGATTTTTTTTCTGATCGCGTGCTTGGTGCGTCTCCTGCTTTCAGGAGACCGTGATCCATCCCGCAAACTCCCGTTCCCAACGCCCCGTTGCCTGGGTGTGGACAGGCGTCGCCCTCGTGGCGGCGTCCTCGCTCCCCGCCCAGGTCAAACCGTCGACGCCGCGCCCGGAGGGCGACGTCACGACCATGCAGAAATTCGAGGTGAAGGATGTGCCGATCGAGAAGCAGATCCTGCCCACGGCGCGGCCGTTCAGCTCGGTGTTCGGCACCGAGGACAACATCGTCGATGTGCCGCGCAATGTGACGATCATCTCGCGGCAGCAGCTGAGCGACATCGCGATCAACAGCGTGCTCGATTTCACCAAGCTCACCTCGAGCTCGTATTCGACGACGAACTTCGGTGCGCCGGCCAATCCCGCGATCCGCGGTCTGACGGCCGACATCTTCATCAACGGCGTGCGCGGCCGGATCACCTCCAACGGCAACGGCCTGCCGCTCGACTTCAATTCGGTCGAATCCGTCAACATCGTGAAGGGCCCGGCCACCGCGGTGCAGGGCACCTCGATGTATGTCGGCGGCTTCGTCGACCTCGTGACCAAGCGGCCGTATTTCGACGGCTTCAAGGGCTCGGTCAGCGCGACCGTGGGCTCCTATTCGCAGAAGGAATGGACGCTCGATGTCGGCGGACCGATCACCAAGACGGCGGCGTATCGCTTCAGCTACTCCGGCACCGACAGCAAGGGCTACTCCTGGGACTATTATAACAAGAACCACTCAATCTACGGTGCGCTCACGCTGCGGCCCTCGCCCGGCTACGAGATCTTCGCCAACGCGACGGTCGGCATCTACCACTACACCGAGAACTGGGGCATCAACCGCGTCACCCAGGACCTGATCGACAACGGCAACTATCTGACGGGTGTGAATAGCAACGCGGCGCCGGACTTCGCGCGGTATCCGGTTACCGGCTACGCCACGGCGGCGGGTGTCCCGATCACCTTCGGAAATCTCGGCACCATCGGCGGCACGCCGGCCCCGGTCTCCGACGCGCAGAACTCGCGCTGGGTGACCTCCGGCTTCCCCGCCGGCAACCGTGTGGTCTTCGGTCCGACGGTGAAAATCAGCCGCCACGCGCGCCTGATCAAGCCGGGCGACCATTCCCGCGGCCGCGAATACAACGCCCAGGTGATCCAGACCAAGACGGTCGACCAGGGGCTCAAGATCGTGAACAACACCTTCTGGAGCCACACGGAGCGCAACACCCTCAGCAGCTACTACTACTCCGAGATCATCGATCCCTCGTGGTTCGCGGAGAACCGCACCGAGATCATTTTCACGAAGCCGAGCTACACGCTGAATACCGGTCTCGATCTGCGCTTCCAGCGCACCAAGGCCTACGACGACTACTTCTTCGAGCCGGCCAACGTGTGGGATCTCACGAAGGACCGGAGATTCGTGAACGTCTACAACTCGGTCAACTTCCCCGACTTCGTCACCAGCCGTCCGGTGCCCGGTTGGCCCGGCCGCTATGCGACCGCCGGCATCCAGAACGGCGATACGAATGATTCGAAGGGCACGACGATCGGACCGTTTGCGCAGGGCACCTTCAAGGTGAACGAGAAGTTCAGCCTCGTCGCCGGCGTGCGCCTCGACCGCTTCCGGGCCACGGTCCGCGAGCCGCTGACGGTGCCGGCCTTCATCTGGCCGGTGAACCACGTGCAGCAGAGCATCACGGTGACCAATCCGAACTACAACGCGTCCGTCATCTACAAGCTCACGCCGACCTCGAGCGTCTACGCGACCTACAACAAGAGCAAAAATACCTCGGGCGCCGTCGGTAACGGCGGCGGCATCACGGGCTGGGCCAATGATCCCTCCGGCAACTTCCTCGGCTATCTCCAGAAGGACAGTTTCTCGCAGCCGAGCGAGCTGAAGGAAATCGGCACCAAGTATGCGCTGATGGACAGCAAGGTGTTCCTCAACTTCGCGGTGTTCGACCAGACGCGCACGTTCAAGAGCACGAGCAGCACGATCATCCAGAAGTTCCGCACGAAGGGCTTCGAGTCCGAGCTGAACTACCAGCCGAACAAGCACCTCTACGGCACGCTGTCCTACTCGTTCCTCGACGCGGAGACCACGGCGGGCTTCCAGTCGGACGGCGGCGTCGGCCAGTTCTTCGCTTCGCGCGGGACCAAGGGCCGCGTCTCCGGCCTGCCGAAGCATCTGTTCAACGCGCTCGTCTCCTACTCGTTCGACAGCGGCTGGAGCGTATCGAGCAACGCGCTCGTGACCGGCTCGATGCTCAACAACTTCGCCGGCACCCTGGTTATCCCGAGCCAGTTCCAACTCGACGGCACGATCACCTATCGCCGCAAGCAGTGGGAGTATCGCGCGACGGTGAGCAACCTGACCGACGAGGAAAACTGGGCGCCACCGAATGCCGTTTACGGCAACGCCTCCATCCTCCCGCTGCCGGGCACGATGGTGCGGTTCACGGCCAAATACATGTTCTGAGGCGTTTCGCCTCGGAGGAGTTAACGTAGTTACCGGGCCGGTCCTCCGTGGACCGGCCCTTTTTCGTGCCCCGCGCGCCGCCCCGGCGTCAGTTGAAGAACGGAAACAGACGCCGCAGCTCGTTCTTGTCGGGCTGGCTGCCGTATTCGCAGATCTCGAAGGCCTCGGCGGCCTTCACCGCGTCGGCGGCGGCGCCGGGATACCAGGCCTTCGTCTCGTTGGCGAAGCGCGCCCGCGTCGAGATGAAGCGGCGGGTAAAGTTCTGCCGCACGTCCTGCTGGCGCCGCTGGAGCCAGGCCGGATCGGCGAGGCGGCGCGTCACTTCCGCGTCGTTCACGTCGTGGTCGCGCGCGAGGCCGTAGAGTCCGGGGTGGCCGATGGCGCCGCCCTCCGCGAACTGCGAGACCATGACGGCGAGGGCATCGAGTTTCTTGTCGAGCACGCGGTCGATGCCGACGATGACGTCGGGTTTCGACGGCTGCGGTTTTTGAAAGCGGTCGGTGTAATACATGAAGACCGGATTCTTCTTCATGTGCGGGACGTCGGGGCAGAAAAAGGGCACGGTGACCATGAACGCGGCATCCTGCACGAGCACGCCGGTGTAGCGGTGATCGGGGTGGTAGTCGTTGGGCCGCGGGCCGAGCACGATGTCGGCGTTCCATTGGCGGATGAGACGCGTGAGCTTGCGGCGGTTCTCGAGCGTGGGCTCGAGTTCGCCGTCGTGGTTGTCGAGGACGACGCCCTGGATGCCGAGGATGCGGTGGGCGGCGGCGACCTCTTTGGCGCGGCGGACGGCGAGCGGGCCGCCGGCTTCGCGCCAGTGGCCGATGTCGCCGTTGGTGACCGAGACGAAGAGCACGTGGTGGCCCTGCGCCGCCCAGAGCGCGGCGGTGCCGCCGGCCTGGATCTCGCAGTCGTCGGGGTGGGCGCCGAAGGCGATGATGCGGAGTTTGCCGTCGCCGGCGGGCGGCAGCGTCACGCCCGGAATCGCGGCGTGCAGGGCGGAGGTGAGGAACGCGAGCGCGGCGAAGGCGGCGCGCACGGCGGACGGGGTGCGGAAGGGAAGGGGCATGAGGCGGACGTTGGGCGATCCGGGCGCCGGCGCAAAACGCAAAGTAACCGGATGGAGCATTCCGCGTTTCGGGGATGGACTGGGGACGCGCGATCCGCAGGGTGGGAATTCCACCCCTTCGGATCCCCATGCACCTTCGATTCCTCGCGGCGTTGTTTCTCGTGGTGACGGCCCAGCTGGGCGCGCAGACGGAGCGCAAGCCCAACGTCCTCCTCATCGTCAGCGACGACCAGGGCTGGCCGGATCTGGGCGTGATGGGGCTCAAGGACATCCGGACGCCCCACCTCGACCGCATCGCGCGCGAAGGCGTGCGCGGCACGCAGTTCTACGTCACGTGGCCCGCCTGCACGCCCTCGCGCGGCAGCGTGCTCACCGGACGCTTCCCGCAGCGCAACGGGCTCTACGACATGGTGCGAAACGACATGGTGAACTTCGGGCACATGTTCTCGCCGGAGGAGTATGCCGTGTCGCCGGAGATGACGCTCGGGCTCGATCCGCAGGAGAAAACGCTCGGCGATCTCCTGCGCGGCGCGGGCTACCGCACGGGCATGGTGGGCAAGTGGGACATGGGGCAGGCGAAGCGTTATCTGCCGCTGCAGCGGGGCTTCGATTTCTTCTACGGACACGGCAACAACGGCATCGATTACTACACGCACGAGCGCTACGGCGTGCCCTCGATGTTCGAGGGCAACGCCCGCACGCGGAAGGATCGCGGCGCCTACGCGACGGACCTCTTCAAGCGCGAGTCGCTGCGGTTCATCGACGCCGCACCGGCGGGGCGGCCGTGGTTTCTTTACCTGTGCTTCAATGCGCCGCACTCCGCCTCGTCATTCTCTGGCAAGGTCCGGGACAACGGGCGCAAGGAAGGCATGGGTGTGCAGGTGCCGGACGAGTGGGCCAAGCCCTACCTCGATCAGGGTGTGCCGGAGCGGCTGGCGCGGTATCTCGGCTCGGTGACGTGCATGGATGCCGCGATCGGCGAGATCATGGCGCGCATCGCCGCGCGCGGCGAGGATCGGGACACGCTGGTGATTTTCATGAGCGACAACGGCGGCAGCGGGAACGGCGGCAACGAGCCGCTCAAAGGCGCGAAGGGCACGATGTGGGAGGGCGGCTTGAGCGTGCCGTTGCTCGCCCGTTGGCCGGCGCGGCTGCCGGCGGGCCGGGTGACGGACGAGTTTCTCACCGCGCTCGAGTTTTTCCCGACGCTGGCCGCCGTCTCGGGCGCGAAGATTCCGGCCGGGCTGAAACTGGACGGCTTCGACATGCTGCCGGTGCTGCGGGGCGATGCGAAGTCGTCGCGCACGGAGATGTTCTGGGAGCGGCGTGCCGATCACGCGGTGCGCGTCGGCAACTGGAAGTGGGTGAAGACCGGCAATGCGACCGGGCTCTACGACGTGGTCGCGGACCGCGGCGAGAAGACGAATCTCGCGGCGGAGAAGCCCGAGGTGGTGGAAAAGCTCCGGGCGCGCTTTGCGGCGTGGAAAGCGGAAATGGACGCGGCGGAGCCGCGCGGGCCGTTCCGCGATTACTGAGCCGCCGCGCGCCTTAGACGGCGGGAGGCGCGCGTCACTTCAGCGTCTTGATGTAGGCGATCAACGCCTCGACCTGCGACGGGTTGAGCACGCCGGCGTAGCTCGGCATCGCGTATTCGCCCTTCTCGAAGCCGGCGGCGATCTTTGCGGTCGGCTCGAGGATCGATTCGCGGAGGTAGGCTTCGTCCACGTTGACCTGGACGGCCTTGCCGCCGACGAACACGCCGCGCGGATTGCCGTAGAGTCCCTTCCACGCCGGACCGGCGCGCGGGATGCCGGCGGCGGTGGCGACCTCGTGACAGGCGACGCACGCGAAGAACTGGGCGAGGCGCTGGCCCTCCTCGGCGGTCACGGGACCGGCGGCCGCAGCGGCGGGCGCGACGCTGCGTTTGGAGAGGTCGACCTTGATGTCGCCGAAGCCTTCGGCCTGCGGGTTGAACGGCACGAGTTCGTAGGGCGTGGTGTAGCCGTTGTTCTCGAACGTCGCGCCGTCCTTGGTGGCGAGCGCCCAGCCGACGCGCAGCTGCATCACGGGCGTCATGTCGGGCACGGCGATGAAGACGCTGCGGCCGTCCTGCGCGAGGTAGGCGGCGCTTACCGGCAGCGTGTCCTGGCCGGGGGAGCCGTCGGCCTTGTATTGGGGCGAGCCATACTTGTGGGTGCGTTTGTAGCTCCAGCTCTGCAGCGAGTAACTCGCGGGATCGGTGGCCTTGGCGGCGTCGAGCGGCACCTCGAAGCGGACGAGCACGCCCTGGTTGGTCGGCACGATCTCACGGGGGAGGGTGGAAGGCGCGCCGGTGTAGCGGACGCGGCCGAGCCCGGCGGGGATGTCGAGGACGTTGCCCCAGCCGAGCACCTGAAAGCCGGCGATGTAGAGCTGGCCGTCGACGGGATTCACCGCGCCGTTGAGCGGCGGATATTGGAAGGCCTGCGTGATGCTCACCACGGCGGCCTGCGGGCGGGAGCCGCGCCGATTCTCGATCACCCGGAAGAGTTCGGGCCGGTTGAAGCCGATGTGGACGAGTTGGTCGTTGAGCGGGCCCATTTTTGCGCCGACGAGCCAGACTTGGGAAATGGCGGAAGCGTTCACCGCGTGGGGCAGCCATGTCCACGGCTCGGCCGGTTCGGAGGGATACTTTTCCTTGGGCAGGAAATCGGCGAGGTAGCCGTAGAAGAGATTGTCGCGGACGATGTGCAGCGGCGTGGAGGGGATGTATTGGCCCTGCTGGTCGCTGCTGGTGACGAGGCCGGTGCGCGGGTGGACGCCGATGTTGGGCTGGCGGAAGCCGTGGCCGAGCACGGTGGCGCGGGCGCCGTCGGCGGAGATGCGGAGGACGGAGCCGTTGTGTTTGCCGAGGGTCGTGGCCTGCTGGCCGCCTTTGGCGATGATGAATTCGCCGCCGGGCGCGAGGCGGATCTGCGAGGGAAACTCGCGCATGTCGGCGGTCTGGGCGAAGGCGTTGGAGAACAGTTCATGCACGTCGGCCTCGCCGTCGGCGTTGGTGTCGCGGAGGCGCCAGATGCCGTTTTTGTCGAACACGTAGATCTGACCGTCGCGGATCGCCGCGGTCATCGGCTCGTGCAGTCCGGAGGCGAAGCGGCGCCAGCGCACGCGGGCGTCGGGCGTGGTGGCGGCGGCGAGGCCCTGCGCGAGCCAGACGTCACCGTCGAGCGTCGTGACGACTCCGGTGCCGTCGGCGAGAAACTGCACATCGGCGGGGCGGAAACCACGGCGCCAGGGGTTTTCGAAGGGCAGGCCGACGTGATCGACGACGTAGGTGTCGCGCGCGGCGGAAATCCTGGCGGTGGTGACGACCTCCTGCGGCCAGCGGCGTGTCGGCGGCGTCGCGGCGGGCGCGGCGGCGGGGCGCGACACGATCTGCTGCGGGCGGTAATCGAGGGCGAAATGGAGGGCCGCCGGGCGCGCGGGCACGCGGACGAGCGCATGCTGGTCGCGGGCGCGCGCGAGCGGCGGGGCGTTTTCCGCCGTGCGGAGTTCGGTGGCGGCGGGGCTCGCGCCCACCGAGAGGAGCAGCGGAGCTGACCCCGGGCCGACCGAGAACGTGCGGGTGACGATCGGCGTGCCGTCCTGCACGGCGGCGCCGAGTTGTTCGCGCACGGCGGTGCCGGCGACGGTGTATTCGAGAATCACGGACGCGCCCTGGAAACGGACGGCCGCGAAACGTCCGAGCGTCGGCGGCAACGCGCCGCGGCCGATTTCCTCGGGCGACGGAGCGGGAGCGCGCGGATCGGTGAGCGTGAGTTCGGCGCCGGATTGCCAGCCGGGGAAAATGCCGTGGGCGAGCCAGAGGCGGCCGTCGGGCTCGGGGAGATCCTTCTGTCCGCCCGGCGTCTTGCGGCTGACGTCGTGATAGGAGCCGGGGGCGAGCGCCTTGGCGGTGACGCCCGGGCCCTGCCAGATCGCGGCGACGCGGAGGAGGTCGACGTCGAAGCACACCCAAAGATCGTGGCCGAGGTTCAGGACGAGGCCGCGGGGCGTGAGGTTGTCGGCGGCGAGCGACGCGGAGGCTTTGCGGGCGTCGAGCACCGAGGAGAAGAACGGGAAGTCCGGCTCGACCCACGCGGCGAGGGGGGACGCGGCGGCGGGCGGGGCGGGGCGCTTTTGTTTCGCCGCCTTGGGCGCCTGGGCGGGGGCAAGTGCGGGCAGGCAGACGAGCGCGAGAGCGGTGGCGACGAGGTGTCGGGGGTAGGCTTTAAGCAGCGACATGAACGGAGCGAGGCGAGTTGAGAGGGCTAGACGTGTCAAAGCCCGGTTGGGAGCGCCGGCGAAGCGGATTGGTGCCGTGACCGACCCACGGGGGTGTAGGTGTCACGGGGTTCAAACCGACGCCGCCTATGCCGCCGCGACAGTTAAGTTCAAAAGGTTCCGACGTGTGGATTTGTCGGGAAATTGGTGCCAGAGGCCGGGATTGAACCGGCGACCAAAGGCTTATGAGTCCTCTGCTCTACCACTGAGCTACTCTGGCGACGAAGCGGCGGAAACGTGCAGGTTCCCCGCGGAAAATCCAACCAAATTTTCGGGCGCGGCGCGCGCGCGTTCAGAGGTCCGCCAGGAGGGCGCGGAGCTCGCGTTCCGGGTCCTCGTGGTGCTGCTCGACCGCGAGCGCGAGGGCGGCGGTGAGGACCGCTTTGGCTTCGGGGCGGCGGGCGAGTTGGAGCAGCGCTTTGCCGAGGAGGATCCGCGCCATCATCCAATCGGCGCGCTTGGCGGCGCACGCTTCGAGGTGGGGCACGGCGTCGGCGGGGCGATTCTCACCGAGCAGGGCCTGCGCGAGGCTGAAGCGGAAGAGTTCGTTCTCCGGCTGGCGCGCGACGAGCGCGGTGAACTGTTCGACCCGCGACGGCATGCGCTCAGACGGAGTCGACGAAGAAGACCACGCCGGTGGCGTTGTCGGGTCCACCGCGGCGCACGGCGAGGTTCACAATCTCCTCCACCGCGACGCGCGGGTCCGCGGCGCGGGTGATCAGGGTGCAGAGTTCGCTGTCCGGAATCATGCGCGTGACGCCGTCGGTGCAGAAAAGATAACGCTCCCCGGCGGCGAGCGGGCGCTGGATCACATCGACCTCGGGCGGAGTGGGCTGGCCGATGCAGCGGGTGAGGGCATTGCGGTTGGCCTCGTGGTAATAGACGATCTCGCCGCGGGCGCGGCGGAGGCGCGCTTCGTTCTCCACCGAGTGATCCTCCGTCAGGCGCGTGATGTGGCCGGCTTCGGTCACGTAGGCGCGCGAGTCGCCGACGTGCGCGAGGGTGAGGGTGGTTCCCCGCACAAAGCTCACGGTCAGCGTGGTGCCGATGCCCATCGCGGGGCTGATCTGCTGGCCGAGCAGTCCCACGGAGCGATTCGCCTCGTGCACGATCGCGACGATCCGGGGCTCGGCCTTGCCGGCATCGCGCAGGCCGCGGGCGATCTCCTCGATCGCCTGCTGGGCGGCTTCGGCGCCGCCGGGCAGGCCGCCCACGCCATCCGCGACGCCGAAGGCGAGCCCGGCTTCATCCAGGAGAAAACGATCCTCGTTCTCCCGCCGGACCCGGCCGATGTCGGATAGCGCCGCCGCGCGGATGGAAAGCATGATGTGGCGTGTGGATTAGCCGCCTGTGCGCTCAGGCGAAAGGACGAAATTGGTCGGTGCGGTTTCCACGCTCCAGCACCGTGAATTCGGGCTGGGGCAGGCACTCGACGAACAGGCGGCCGTAGCTTTTGGCGAGCACGCGCGAGTCGAGGATCGTGACGACGCCGCGATCGGTCGCGGTGCGGATCAGCCGGCCGACGCCCTGGCGGAATTTGATCAACGCATCGGGCAGGGTGAGTTCGTTGAAAGGCGAGCCGCCGCGGTCGCGGATGTGATCGCAGCGCGCCTCGGTGATGGGGTGCGTGGGCGGATCGAACGGGAGCCGGGTGATGATCACCTGCGCGAGGGCGTCGCCCGGGACGTCGACGCCGGTCCAGAAGCTGTCGGTGCCGAAGAGCACGAGGTTGCCGCGGGCGCGCATCTCGCGGGTGAGCTCGGTGCGCGAGAGCTCCGCGCCCTGCATGAGAAACGGCCGGCCGGCGGCGGCGAAGCGGGGCTCGAGGGTCTGGGCGACGCCGCGCATGTCGGTGTAGCTGGTGAACAACACGAGCGAGCCGCCCCGCACGCGGCTCGTGCAGAAATCGATGTAGTCGGCGAGGACATCGAGCGCGAGCCGGGCGTCCTGCGCGGTGGGCAGGGGGACATCGCGGGCGACGTAGACGCGCATGTGGCGGGCGTAGTCGAAGGGCGATTTGACCACGACGGCGCGGGCAGCGTCGGCGCCGATGCGCGCGGCGAACGGCTCGATCTGTCCGCCCATGGCGAGCGTGGCGCTGGTGCACACGACCGCGGTGCGGCAGCCGAAGAGGTGCTTGCGGAGGTGCGGGGCGATGTCGATCGGCGCGCTGCGGAGGGTGACGATGGTCTGTTTCCGGCCGGAGCGCTCGGCCCAGTAGACGTGGTCTTTTTCGGCGAGTTCGAGCCAGCTGGCGATCGCGGCCTGCATGGCTTTCACGCGCTGGCGTTGTTCGAGGATTTCGTCGCGTTCGCGTCCGTCTTCGAGCCGGTCGCCGAGTTTGCCGAGCAGGCGGTGCAGGGCACCGAGCGGGCCGTCGAGCGTGGGCTCGGCGATGCCGGCGGCGCGCACGCGGACGACCGGGCGCTGGGCGAGCAGCGTGGCGCCGATGAACTCGAAGAACCGGCCGGAGGCTTCGAGGGCGTCGATCACGAGCTGCTGGGCCTCGCCGCCGCCGAGTTTGCGGAGCACGCCGCGTTTGGTGCGCGGGTTGAAGAGATACTTGAGCGCGCGGTCGACGCCGTAGCTGGAAAGGGAGAGACCGAAGTGTTCGGTGGCGACCTCGGGCACGGTGTGGGCTTCGTCGAGCACGAGGAAGTCGTCGGGAAACAGGACGCCGCGGGCATCGGGCGCGGCGCCGGCGGCCTGGGCTCCGCCGGCGTTGATGAGCGCGAAGAGCAGGGCGTGGTTGACGATGATGATGTGGGCCGAGCGGATCCGGGCTTTGGCGCGCTGGTAGAAGCATTTCTCGCAGTCGCAGTGCTTGCGGGAGCAGGAGGAGGAGTCGGCGTTGACGAGGTCCCAGACCTCGGCGCGCGGCGGCGGTTTGAGCTCGTGGCGGAGCCCGGCCTCGGTGGTCTCGGCCCACTGGGCGATGCGCTGGATCTCGTCGTAATCGGCGTCGGCGAGCAGCGTGGCGCGGTCGGCGAGGGCGTGGCCGAGCCGGGTGGTGCAGAGGTAATTGGATTTCCCGACGAGGACGGCGGATTTGAACTCGGCGTAGCGGGCGAGCGCGGGTGTGGCGTGGAAGAGCCGCCGGCATTTCGGCAGGTCGCTTTGTTCGAGCTGTTCCTGCAGGGAGATCGTGTGGGTCGAGACGATGAGGGGGCGCGTGAGGTCGACGGCGTGGATGATGCCGGGGATGAGGTAGGCGAGCGATTTGCCGACGCCGGTGCCCGCCTCGAAGAGCAGCGGTTGATCGTCGCGCAGGGCGGCGGCGACGCTGCGGGCCATCTCCTCCTGTTGCGGACGATGCTCGAGCCGGAGGCCGGCGTGCAGCCAGCCCTCCTCGGCGAAGACCTTCGCGGCGAGAGCGGGGGCGTGGCTGACAGGTGCCGGCGGCGCGCCGCTGTCTTCACGAAGGCCGATCATAAATGGAGCGCGAAGGCCTGAGGCTTCGCGCAGCCGGTTTCAAGCGCCGCGGTCGTCGTGGAGCGGGATGGGCGGAGAAACGGGAGATCGGCGGGTCGCCGTCCGGTGGGGGAGTAATGGGCAAGCAGGCAGAAAAAAGGGCCGCCCGGAGAGGGCGGCCCGAGAAGCGGAAGGATGCGGGGCGTGGATTTACGGGGCGGCCTGATACTCGATGGTGATGCCGTAGAGGAAGAAGTCACCGGCGAGGTTATCGAGGTAGTGCGTGGCATCGTGGTATTCGTCGCGGCGAAGGATGCCGAGACGGAGCGCCTTCGCTGTCGTCGGGATTCCCGAGATCTGGTAAGAAATCTCGTTCACGAGGTGCGCGGTGGCGCTCGCCTGCGGGTAAAGCGAGCCACTCAGGAAGGACGGAGTCTGGTCGACGCCTTGATTGGTGGCCAGATTGGCATGGATCAGCTGGATATAAGCCTGGCCCGAGGTGGCGTTGGTGGACCAGATGAGCGTGATCTTGAGGTTGCTGGTGCGGTCCCAATCGCGGGGCAGCGGCAGCATCACGTTGGCATCGGTGCGGACGTTGTCGCGGAAACGGAGCGCCGGCTGCTGCCAGCCGCCGACGAGGACGCGCTCGAAACGGATGCCGTTGGGGGTGTCGACTTCGTTGATCGCACCGATGGGAATGGAGATGGAGCGGCGCAGCGATCCGGGGCCGGCGGGGCCCTGGGGACCTACGGCTCCGGTGTCGCCCTTCGGGCCGACGGCACCTTGCGGGCCGGCAGGGCCTTGGGGGCCAGCGGCGCCGGTGGCGCCCGTGGGCCCGACGGCACCGGTGTCGCCCTTGGCGCCCGCGGGGCCCTGCGCTCCGGCGGGGCCGGTGGCACCCTGCGGGCCAGCGGGGCCCTGAGGACCGGTCGCGCCGATATCGCCCTTCGGGCCTTGGGCGCCGGTCGCACCGGTGTCGCCCTTGGGGCCTTGCGGTCCGGTCGCGCCGGTATCGCCCTTCAGGCCTTGGGGACCGGCGGCGCCGGTGTCGCCCTTGACGCCTTGGGGACCTTGAGGGCCCGTGGCGCCGTCAGCACCTTGCGCACCCTGCGGGCCTACGGCTCCGACCGGGCCCTGTGCGCCTGTGGCACCGGTGGCGCCGGTGGCGCCCGTATCGCCCTTGGGGCCGACGGGGCCTTGGGGGCCCTGAGGGCCTACGGGGCCCTGCACGCCCGGAATGCCTTGGAGGCCGATCGGGCCGGCGGGGCCGGTTTCACCCTGCAGACCTTGCGGCCCGGTGGCTCCCCGGAGGCCCTGGGGGCCGGCGGCGCCGAGGGTGAGGTCGAAGTAACCCAATTGGCTGGAGCTGGCGGTGCCGCCGACGCTCAGGAGGTAGGTGCCGGCCGGGGGCAGGCTGGCAAACGTCGCGGTGAGGACGTCGCCGGAAAGCGAGTTCGAAGCCGCGCTGATGCCGTTGATCCGGGCGACCATGCCGGCCGCGAGATTGTCGGCCCGCACCTGGATAGTCTGACCGGCGTAGTCGACGGTGACGCTCCGGATCAGAGGCGCGACGAACGGGCTGTTGGAAGCCGTGTTGGTCTTGCCTGGCGTGGTGGTGGGCTGGGCGACGAGCGTGGCGGATGCGAGGGCGCAGACGAGCGGCAAGGCCGCCCAACGAACGAGTAACTTCATATGGGTATGTAGGTAGGCTGGAACGGAGCCGCGTTGATCGCGCCTCCGCTGACGAGAACCACTCATTGACTTCATGCCGTCAAGGGCCGGAACGGGCGGTGTGCGCTTTTTTCGGATACGCCATCCGGGAAATGCCGCGGCCGGGTCCGATCGGTAGTATGTCCGTGGATACGAATGGACCTAGGGGCGATCGAGGCGGAGCCCGGCGCGGTGGGAAATACAGTTTGCGACCAGCGGCGGTGGCGGCAGATTGATAGGTCCATGGCTTCGTCGAACGATGGGCGCGTCGGGAACTGGGCGGAGGCGCTGGCGGATTTCCTGCGCAGCCGGCCGGAAGTGAGCGCGGTGCGGATCGATCCGGAGGCGCAGCGGGTGTCGGTCGCGACGATCGGCGAGGTCGATCTCGCCGAGCTGGAGGCGAAGCTCACGGCGACGATCGCGGCGGTGGAGGCGCAGCTGGCGGCGCGGCAGGGGGCGACGGCGCCGGCGGGATTTGCGCTGCGGCAGGAAGGCGGGGCGACGGTGATCGGCCGTCGGATGGGTGCGACGGCGGAGACGATGTGGCAGTGGCGCGAGGTCGAATGGCCGGAGGCGCGGGAAGAAACGCCCGAGGCGGGCGAATGGAAAACCCTCGCGGTGCTGGCGGCGGTGTGCGGCGTGGCGGGCGTGGCGGGCGTGTTGGTCGAACGGTTGGCGCCGGGGCAGCCCTGGCTGGCGCGGGCGCTTTACGGGGTGGCGTTGCTGGCCGGCGGCTGGGACGCGGCGATCGACACCTGGGAGAATCTCAAGAAGCGCGAGATCGACATCCACTTCCTCATGCTGCTCGTCGCGGTCGGGGCGGTGCTGATCGGGGCGTGGAGCGAGGCGGTGCTGCTGCTGTTCCTGTTCTCGGCCTCGGGCGCGATGGAGGATTTTGCGATGGATCGCACGCAGCGCGAAGTGAGTGCGCTGCTGAAGTCGGCGCCGAAGAGCGCGACGGTGGTGGAGTCCGACGGCCGGGAGCGGGAGGTGCCGGTCGAGCAGCTGCGCGCGGGCCAGCGGCTGCGCGTGAAGCCGGGCGAAGCGTTTGCGGCGGATGGCACCGTGGTCGTGGGCCGGACCGCGAGCGACGAGTCGGCGCTGACCGGGGAGGCGACGCCGGTCGAAAAGGCGGCGGGCGACCCGGTGTTCAGCGGCACGATCAATCTGTGGGGCGCGGTCGACTGCGACGTCACGCGGCTGCCCGCGGAGAGCACGCTGCAGAAGATCATCCGGCTGATCCAGACGGCGCAGAAACTGAAGGCGCCGAGCGAGCGGTTCACGGACAAATTCGGCACCGGCTATACCTATGCGGTGATCGGCGGGGCGACGCTGATGTTTCTCGTGTGGTGGCTGGGCTTCGGGCTGCCGGCGTTTGCGAACACGGAAGAGACGCGGTCGGCGTTTTATCGCGCGATGACGCTGCTGGTCGTGGCGAGCCCGTGCGCGCTGGTGCTGTCGATTCCGTCGGCGATTCTCGCCGCGATCGCGTGGGGCGCGCGGCACGGCGTGCTTTTCCGCGGGGGCGCGGCGATCGAGAAACTGGCCGAGATCGGCACGGTGGCGCTGGACAAGACGGGGACGCTCACCACCGGAGAGCTGGCGGTCGTGGGGAGCGAGAGTTTCCCGCCGGGCCGGGAGCGGGAGGTGCTGCAGCTGGCGTATGCGCTGGAGGCAAAGTCGCACCATCCGATCGCGCGGGCGATCGTGCGGCACGCGCGGGGGCAGGGGGTGGCGGAGCTCGCGGTGGAGGAGTTTCAATCGCTCACCGGGCAGGGGCTGCGCGGACGGATCGACGGGACGTCGTTGCTGCTCGGGCGGCGCGAACTGCTGGAGCATGGGCCGCTGGCGGAATGGGCGAAGCAGCTGCCGGCGGCGGCGGCGGAGTTGAGCGAAGTGTGGGTGATCGGGCGCGGCGTGGTGGGGCGCATCCTGTTGAAGGATCAGATCCGTGCGGAGTCGCGCGGGGTGCTGGCGGCGTTGAAGGCGCTGGGTATCCGCACGGTCATGCTGACGGGAGATCGGCGGCACGCGGCGGAGGCGGTGGCGCGGGAGTTGGGTTTGGACGAAGTGCGGGCGGGGCTGTCGCCGGAGGACAAGGTCAACGCGATCCAGGCGTTGCGGCAGGAAGGGCGGAAGGTCGCGATGGTCGGCGACGGGGTGAACGACGCGCCGTCGCTGGCGGCGGCCGACGTGAGTGTGGCGATGGGCGCGCGGGGGAGCGATGCGGCGCTCGAGCAGGCGGAGGTGATCCTGATGCACGACCGGATCGAGAACTTCCTCGCGGCGCAGAAGCTGAGCCGGCGGGCGCGGGCGGTGATCCGGCAGAATCTCACGATTTCGCTCGGCGTGGTGGTGGTGATGGTAATCGCGACGGCGATCGGTGCGGTGCCGCTGGCGGTGGGCGTCGCGGCGCACGAAGGCAGCACGCTGGTGGTGTGCCTGAACTCGCTGCGGCTGCTGTTTGGGCGGAATACCTGACGCCGCCACGGCGCGCAGCGCACGGCGTCCCGCTCCGCGAAAGCGAAGCCGATACCCGATTGGGAGGAAACTTTTCCGTCGCTCATGGCGTCGGAGGGTGCAATACACCCTCTAGCGCCATGAAGATTCGTGTTTTGCCCCGCGTGGTTCTGTTCGGCGGCCTGGCGGCCGCTTTTGCCGGTTGCACCTTCCCGTCCAGCTCCACGATTTACGACCGGCGCACGGCCGGGCGGTCGATGACGGTGGAGACCGGTGACGTGTTGGCCGTGCGCGAGGTGCAGATCTCCGGGCGGACCACGATCATCGGTGTGGGCGGCGGCGGGCTCGTCGGAGGGGCCGCGGCTTCGGGCGGCAGCGGCGTCGGCGGCGCGGTCGCACAGGCGGCAGGAGCGGTGGGCGGAGCGATCGTCGGTGAGGCGGTCGAAGAAGTGGCGACGCGCAAGAGCGCGCAGGAAATCACGATCAAAATGAGCAACGGCGACACGGTCGCCGTGGTGCAGGAGACCGCCATGGAGGGGAAAATCGCGGTGGGCGAGCGGGTGCAGGTTTTGCAGGGGGGCGGCGGCACGGTGGTGCGGCGGTTGCGCTGAGGCGTATGCGCAGGCTCGTTGCGGCGCTGGTGGTTGGCGCGGCCGGATTGGGCGCCACGGGTTGTGCGATCAACGTCGCCCAGACGGCGCCGCCTGCGATCAAGCCGCTGCGCGAAGTGGCGCGGGAGGAACGCGGCGAGATTCTCACCGTGCGGGACACGACCATCGATCTCCGGACGGGGCGGCAGGCACCGCTGCGGACGCAGACGCCCGGCGTGGGCATCGGTCCCTTCGGCGTGAGCCTGCCGGTGAACATCGGCGGCGAGAAAAAGGTCGAGGCGAGGGCGGAGGAGATGACGATCCGGCTCGCGTCCGGGAAACTGATTTCGGTCGTGCAACCGCTGAGCAGCCCGCCCTTTGCCCCGGGCGAGCGGGTGCGCGTGCAGTATGGCCCGAAGGACGAACCCGGTTCCGAGCCGCAGATGCAGGTGGTGCGGGACCTGTGAGTAGGCCGCGGAGCGGCGGGCAGGGCGGACCGCGTGTCGTCTAGGCGATCCAGACGAGGTCGCCGGCGCGGACCTCTTCGTAGAGTGCCACGATCTCGATGTTGCGCATCAGGACGCAGCCCGCGCTGAGCGGCTGGCCGATGCGTTCCTCGTGGTTGGTGCCGTGGATGTAGACGTAGCGCTCGTAGGTATCGACCTCGCCGCCGCGGTTTACGCCGGGCTCGAGGCCGCGCAGCCAGAGGATGCGCCCGGTGATGAGATCGTGGTGGATGCCGCCGTCGGGGAACTCGAAGTAGTGTTGGCCCGTGGGAACGCGGGACTTGAACACCATGCCGGGCGGCTGGCCGGCGCCGATGCGTTCGGCGATCTCGTGCAGGCCGCGCGGCGTGCCGAGGGAGTTCTTGATGTTCGAGGGCGGGCGCTTCGAGGTGGAAATCACCCAGCTTTGGACCAGTTCACCGCGGCGGTAGAACTGCATGGTCGCAGTATCGATCCTGACGGTCAAAACGCGCTCTCCGGGCTTGATGCCCAAGCGGGCGCACGTTTGGTTGACCTGCTCCATTGGAGACAAACTCGTGAACAACGCATCCATCAATGTCGGTATCGTCGGCGCCACGGGCGCCGTCGGTCAAGAGCTGCTCCAGCTCCTGCACGATCGTAACTTCCCCATGGCCAAGCTGCGGCTCTTCGCCTCGGCGCGGTCGGCGGGCAAAGTCATCGAGTGTGCCGGCAAAAAATATACGGTGGAGGAAGCCAAGCCGGGCGTATTTGCGGATGTGGATGTGGCGTTTTTCGCGGCGGGCGGCTCGGCCACCCGTGCGTTGGCGCCGGACGCGGTCAAGGCCGGGTGCCTCGTGATCGACAAGAGCTCGGCCTACCGCATGGAGCCTGATGTCCCGCTGGTGATTCCGGAGATCAATCCGGAGGGCCTGCGGAGCCACAAGGGCATCATCGCCAACCCGAATTGCTCGACCGCGGTCACGCTCATGGCGCTCTGGCCGTTGCACAAGGCTTTCGGCCTGAAGCGGTATTTCGCGAGCACGTATCAGTCGGTCTCGGGCACGGGCGCCGAGGCGGTGCGGGAACTGGACCAGCAGATTCACGCGCTGGTGAAGGGCGAGCCGGTCACGAAGAAGGTCTATGCCTATCAGATCGCGTTCAACCTGATCCCGCAGGTCGATTCGTTCGGGCCCAACGGCTACACGGGCGAGGAGACGAAAATGATGCAGGAGAGCCGGAAAATCATGGGCCTGCCGGATCTCAAGGTCTCGGCCACGACGGTCCGCGTGCCCGTCGTCCGGGCGCATTCGATCGCGGTGAACGCCGAGTTCGAGCGGCCGGTGAGCGTCGAGGCGGCCCGGGCGGCCATCGCGGCGTTCGAAGGCGCGCAGCTGGTCGACGATCCGGCGAAGCAGGGTTATCCGACGCCGCTCGATTTCTCGAAGAAGGTGAAGTGCGGCGTCGGCCGCATCCGCATCGACACCGCGCTCGACAACGGCCTCGCGCTCTGGGTCAGCGGCGACAACCTCTGGAAGGGCGCGGCGCTGAATGCGCTGCAGAACGCCGAGCTGATGGTCCGCGAGGGCTGGCTCAAGCGGAAGGGCGGCGCGAACTGAGGCAGGCGAAGCCGCGGCGGGGCCTCGGACGGGTGATCCACCGCCGATGCCGCCACCGGCCGAAAACAGCCTTGTCATCGCCGGGCGGGGCGCGTTTTTCTCCCCGTTCGGCTCGGACGCTTAGCTCAGTTGGTTAGAGCACCTCGCTTACACCGAGGGTGTCGGGGGTTCGAGTCCCTCAGCGTCCACCATTTCATTTCCGCCTCCGTTTCCCTTCGAATTTATCATGCGACACACGATCTCCGTCCTCGTTGAGAACAAGTTCGGCGTTCTGGCGCGCGTCTCGGGCATGTTCTCGGGCCGCGGCTTCAACATCGACTCGCTCAACGTCGCGCCCACGCACGACGCGTCGCTGTCCCGCATCACCGCCGTCATGAAGGGTGATGAGGCGCAGCTCGACCTCTGCATCAAGCAGCTGCGGAAGCTGGTGAACGTCGTCGACGTGCTCGACTTCAAGGAAGGCCAGGCGGTGAACCGCGAGCTCGTGCTCGTGAAGGTGAAGGCCGATGCCAGGACCCGGCCGGAGATCCTCCAGATCAACGAGATTTTCCGGGCCAAGATCGTCCACCTCGCCAGCGACTCGCTGATGATCGAAGCCACCGGCGACGACGAAAAGATCAATGCCCTGCTCGGTCTGCTGGAGCCGTTCGGCATCATCGAACTCGCCCGCACCGGCCGTCTCGCGCTGAAGCGCTGATTTCCCCCGGTTCGTTCCAACCCCAACTCTCACCTCACATCATGCCCGCCAAAGTCTACACCGACAAAGACGCCGACCTCGGCGTGTTTCAGAATAAAACGCTCGCCGTCCTCGGCTACGGTTCCCAGGGCCACGCCCACGCGCTGAACCTCAAGGACAGCGGCTGCAAGGTCATCATCGGCCTCTATGCCGGTTCCAAGTCCAAGGCGGTCGCGGAGCAGCACGGCTTCGAGGTGTTCGAGACGGCCGAGGCGGTCCGTCGCGCGGACGTGATCATGGTCGGTCTGCCCGACATGAAGCAGGCGGACGTCTATCTGAGCGACATCCTGCCCAATCTCGCGAAGGGCAAGACGCTCCTCTTCTCGCACGGTCTCTCGGTGCACTTCGGCCTGATCAAGCTGCACAAGGACATCGACTGCATCATGGTCGCCCCGAAGGGCCCGGGCCACATGGTCCGCCGCCTCTACGCCGAGGGCAAAGGCATGCCGGCGCTCGTCGCCGTCGCGCAGGACAAGTCCAAGACCGCGCTCAAGACGGCGCTGGCCTGGGCGAAGGGCATCGGCTCGACCCGCGCGGGCGTGCTGAAGACCTCGTTCAAGGAGGAGACCGAGACGGATCTCTTCGGCGAGCAGGCGGTGCTTTGCGGCGGCGCCAGTGCGCTGGTGCAGGCCGGTTTCGAGACGCTGGTCGAGGCGGGTTACCAGCCGGAGATGGCGTATTTCGAGTGCCTCCACGAGCTGAAGCTCATCTGCGATCTCATGTATGAGAGCGGCATCGCCGGCATGCGTTTCTCGATCTCCGAGACCGCGAAATACGGCGATATCACCCGCGGCCCCCGCGTGGTGAACAAGCAGACGAAGGCCGAGATGAAGAAGATCCTGAAGGAGATCCAGACCGGCAAGTTCACCCAGGAGTGGGTGAAGGAGCACAAGGGCGGTCTGAAGAAATACAACGCGCTGCTCAAGGCGGGCGAGAAGCACAAGATCGAGAAGACCGGTGCCTACCTCCGCTCGATGATGCCCTGGATGACCAAGAAGAACATCAAGGGCGTGCAGGCTTCGTATTCCTGAGGAAACGCGCACCCGCAACGTTTGCCAAAGCTTGGGAGGCGCAGAGAATCACCCTCTGCGCCTTCTCTTTTCCCCATGTCGAAGCTCGTCATCGCCACCCGCAAAAGTCCGCTCGCGCTCGCGCAGACCGAGATGGTCGCCGCCCACCTGCGCAACCACCTCGGCGTGGAGACGGAGCTGCTGAGGATCGTCACGACCGGCGACAAGCAGACCGAGTGGTCGCTCGAGAAACGCGGCGGGAAGGGACTCTTCACCAGTGAACTCGAGGCTGCGCTGCAACGCGGCGAGGCCGACATCGCGGTGCACAGCACGAAAGATCTGCCGGGCGACATGCCGGCGGGCCTCGCGATCGGCGGCTACATGCCCCGCGCCGATGCGCGCGACGTGCTGGTGCTGCACGCCGGGATCGAGACGCCGAAGACCATCGCCACGAGCAGCCCGCGGCGGCGGCTGCAGGTCGCCGCGCTGTTTCCCGAGGTGCAGTTCACGGAGATCCGCGGCAACGTGGACACGCGGCTGAAAAAAATCGGCGAGCTGCATGTCGCGGACGCGACGATCCTCGCCGCGGCGGGCCTGAAGCGGCTCGGCATCGACGAGTGGCCGGGGGTGGAGTTTGCGCCGCTCGATTTCGACCAGATGGTGCCGGCGGTCGGCCAGGCGGCGATCGCGATCCAATGCCGCGAGGACGATGCGGCCAAGTTCACCGCGGTGTTCGATGCGCCGACGATGCGGGCGGTGACGGTCGAGCGGGCGTTCCAGACCGCGCTGGGCGGCGGGTGCCACACGGCGTTTGCGGCCCACGTCGCCGGCGGGACCCTGCACCTTTTCCACGAGAACATCGGTGCGCGCACCGTGCCGCTCACCGCGGCGGACTTTGCCGCGCCGGGCGAGATGGCCGCGCGCGTGCTGCGGGAACTGGGGCTGCTGAAATGAGCGCCGGACCACTCAAGGGACGGCGCGTCGCGGTCACCCGCGCGCGGGAGCAGGCTTCGGAACTCGCGGGCAAACTCTCCGCCCTCGGAGCCGAGGTCGTGGAGCTGCCGTTGATCGCGGTGGCGAAGGACGTGGACAAGCATGCGCTGGTCGACGTGCTCATGGAGCTCGGCGGCTACGACTGGATCGTGTTCACGAGCGCGAACGGCGTGCGGTTCTTCTTCGAGGAATTCCGCCGGGTCTACGACGACATCCGTTCGCTCGGGCTGCTGCGCTTCGCGGCGGTGGGCGACACGACGGCGAAGGCGATCGCCGAGCACTGGATCAAGGTCGAGTGCCAGCCCAAGGTCGCCACGGCCGAGGCGTTGGCCGACGAGCTGATCGCGACCGGCAGTCTCGACAGCGCGAAGATTCTCATCGTCACCGGAAATCTGAACCGCGACACGCTGGTGAAGAAGCTCGAGGACGCGCGGGCGATCGTCGACCGGCTGCAGGTCTACAAGACCGAGAAGGTCGACCTCGCGAAGGACCCCGCCGCGGCGGATTTCCGCGCGCAGGGGGCGGATGCGATTCTGTTCGCGAGTTCATCGGCGGTGCAGTCGTTCGTCGATCAGGCGGCGGCGCTCAAATTGGGGAAGAACGCGCGGCGCCCGCTCGCGGGCAGCATCGGGCCGCAGACGAGCGAGACGATGAAGAAGGTCGGCATGCCGATCGACTTCGAGGCGGCGAATCCGAGCCTCGATGCGTTGGTCGAGGCGCTCGTGAAGAAATTCGCGGCGGCCAAGTGAGCGACGGGGCGGGGGCGATCGTTGTCTCCGCCCGGACGGGATTTCGGCTCGTCACCCGGCGCCGGCCGCCTGTCACTCTTGCCCGATGAAGGTTCCGTTTCTCGATCTTTCGCTCCAGCACCGCGCCCTGCGTGAACAGGCGTTGGCGGCGCTGACGGCGACGTATGATGCGACGCGTTTCTGTCTCGGGAAGGACGTGGAAGACTTCGAGCGCAACTTCGCGGCCACGCTCGGCTATCCGCGCGCGCTCGCCCTGAACAGCGGGACCTCGCCGCTGCACATCGCGGGCATGATCGCGGGTTTCGGGCCGGGCGACGAAGTGATCGTGCCGACGTTCACGTTCATCTCGTCGGCCTGGGGCGTGAGCTATATGGGCGCGACGCCGGTGTTCGCGGACGTCGAGGAAGGCACCTTCAATCTCGATCCGGCCGCGTTCGAGGCGGCGATCACCCCGCGGACGAAGGGGGTGATCGTGGTGCATCTGTTCGGGCAGCCGGCGCGGATGGACGAGATCTTGGCGATCGCGCGGCGTCGCGGGCTCTTTGTGATCGAGGACTGCGCGCAGGCGGTCGGGGCGACGTATCTCGGCGCCCGCGGCACGGCGGCGCCGGCGCCCGTGGGGCTGATCGGCGATGTGGGCACGTTTTCGTTCTATCCGACCAAAAATCTCGGCGGCTGCGGCGAAGGCGGGGCGCTGGTGGCGAAGGACGAAGCGATTCATACCAAGGCGCGGCACATCCGCGTGCACGGTTCGGATCGGCGCTATTACCATGACATCGTCGGCGGGAATTTCCGGATGGATGGGTTCCAGGGCGCGCTGCTGAACGTGAAACTGCCGCACCTCGCGGGTTGGACGGCGCGGCGGCAGGCGATTGCGGCGCGTTATCTGGCGGAGATCAAACTCGCCGACGTGCGGTTGCCCGAGCAGCCGGCGCACGGGCGCTCCGTGTTTCACCAGTTCACGATCCGGCATCCGCGGCGCGATGCCCTGCGCGAGCACCTCGCGAAACACGAGGTGGGCACCGACCTCATCTACCCCGTGCCGCTCCACCTGCAGAAATGCTACGCTGGCTTGGGCAAGGGGCGCGGCTCGTTCCCCGTCGCTGAGCGCGCGGCGGAGACGTGCGTGAGTCTGCCGATCTTCCCGGAGCTCACCGATGCGCAGGTCGACCACGTGGTGCGGGCGGTGAACGCGTTTTGAGCCCGGTGACATGATCGACGGCATCCGATTCAAGGTCTGCGGGCTCACCTCGCTCGTGGATGCCGAGTGGGCCGACAAGTGCGGGGCGGATTGTCTCGGCTTCATCCTGTATCCGAAGTCGCCGCGTTTCCTTTCGCTGACGCAGTATCGCGCCATGGCGCCGCGGCTGCCGGAGCGGCGCAAGGTGGCGGTGAGCGTGGAGCCGACGCTCGCCGAATTGGCGGCGATGGAGCAGGCGGGTTTCGACTACTTCCAGATCCACTTCCGACCCGAGACGCCGGACGCGACGCTCGCGGCGTGGTCGCAGGTCGTCGGATCGAAGCGGCTGTGGCTCGCACCGAAGCTGCCGCCCGGGACGGACGTCTCGGAGGCGACGCGTGCGGCGGCGAAGTTTGTCCTGCTCGACACGTTTCACGCCGAGGGTTTCGGCGGCAGCGGCAAGACGGGGGACTGGGGCAAATTCTCCCGGCATCAGGCGCAGCATCCGGAAAACATCTGGATCCTCGCGGGCGGGCTGAATCCCGAAAACATCGGCGAGGCGGTGCGCAGCAGCGGGACGAACTTTGTCGACGTGAACAGCGGCGTGGAAGCGACGCCGGGCGTGAAAGATCTCGCGAAGCTGAAACGCTTCGTCGTGGCGCTGCACGAAGCTGCGGTCACGCGACGCGAGGGGCCCGGGTCAGCCGCGCGTTGAACGAGCCGCGCCGGGTCGCGGCGAGGAGGATGCGCCGCGTTTATTCGACAGCACGCATGCGTCAGGCGGCGCGAGAAACGGCGAGGTGGCGTTCGTGTTCGAGGAGTTGGCGCTTGAGGTCCTCGCCGAAGGCGAAGCCGGTGAGCGAGCCGTCGGCGCCGATCACGCGGTGGCAGGGCACGAGCAGGCAGATGGGATTGGTGGCGTTGGCGCGACCGACGGCGCGGGCGGCGCGTGGGGTGCCGAGTGCGGCGGCGAGTTCGCCGTAGGTGCGCGTGGTGCCGGGCGGAATCCGGCGCAACGCGGTCCAGACGCGGTGTTGGAAATCGGTGCCGTGCGCGGCCAGGCCCAGGGAAAAGTCGCGGCGGCGGCCGGCGCAATAGGCGAGCACCTCACGCCGGGCGGCAGCGAGCCGGCTAGGAGCGTGGACGAGTGGGACCGCCGGAGCGCGGAGCCGGACGCGGAGGCGGTCGCGGTCGCCGAAGGCGGTGGCCAGGACGGCGCCGTGCTCGTCGACGGCGATCGAGAACGGACCGAAGCGCGTGGAGAACGTATCGTAGAACGCGGTCATGCGGGCATGGGTTTGCCGAACTGCCAGAGGTGGGCGGTGGCGAGGCTGCGGTAAGGGGAAAACATCGCCATGAGGCGTCGCGTGGCGTCGACGTCGGGCCGTTCCTCGAGTTTCAGCAGCGACTGGAGTCCGCTGGTGACGCCGGTGTCGCCGAGCGGCACGCAGTCGGCGAAGCCGAGCGCGCGCATCAGGAGGTAGTTCACGGACCAGGGGCCGAGGCCGCGGATCGCGAGCAACGTGCGCTCGGCGCGGGTGGCGGAGGTGGCGCGAAGGGCTTCGAGGTCGAGCGTGCCGGCGGCGACGAGACGTGCGGTGGAGATGAGGTAGTCGGCCTTCTGGCGCGAGTATTTGAGCGGCAGGAGTGCGGCGGGATCCACGGCAGCGACGGCCGCGGGAGTGGGCGGCGCCCAGAGGTCGTCGCCGAGCGGTTCGCCGGCGAGTTGGAAGAGCCGGGCCTTCAGCTGGCAGGCGAAGGCGAAATTTATCTGCTGGCCGATGATCGACCACATCAGGCCGTCGAAGACGGACGGCGTCTGGCTGATGCGCAGCTCGGGCCGGCCGGCGACGAGGCGCGCGAGACCGAGCTTGCGGGCGAGTCGGTTGAAACCGGCAGCGTCCTGATCGAGGCCGAGCAAACCGGTGACGAGGGCATGCACTTCGTGCGGGGAGGTGGATTCCCCTGCGTGCGGGGAGAACTCCGCGTGCACGGCGTCGGGGGACAGCGTGAGTTGCAGGCGGCAGGCGGAGCCGTCGCGGAGGCGGAGGGCAGCGGTGTAGCGGTCGCCGACGAGGCGTTCGCTGGCGCTGCAGGTATCGCGGCTCAGCGCGCGGCGGAGGTAGCCGAGCGGGTAACCGGCCGGCAGGGAAACGGTGAAACGCGAGGCGCCGGCGAGATCGCGATAGGCGGCGGGGGTGAGCCCGTAGCAGCGGCGGAAGTGTTCGTGCAGCACCGACACGGATTCGAACCCGGCGTCGTGCGCGATGGAGAGGACGGAGGTAGAGGAGCCGCAGAGGGCGCGGCGGGCGTGCTCGAGCCGGGCGCGGAGAAGGAGGTCGGCGGGCGTCGTGTGATAATGCAGCCGCAGCAACTCGAAGAGCCGGGTGGCGCCGAAGCCGGAGCGCTGGACGATGGCGCGGCTATCGCGAAAGGCGGCAGGCCGGGCGCGGACCTCCGTGACGAGCGCCTCGATGTCGGCGAGGACGGGATCGGCGCCGCGGGCGAAGTCGTCGGGGTGGCATTTGCGGCAGGCGCGCAGGCCGGCGGCGCGGGCGGCCTCGCAGGTGGGGAAGAAGCGGACGTTTTCGGGTTTCGGTTTGCGGGCCTTGCACGAAGGCAGGCAGTAGATCCCGGTGGTGAGCACGCCGGTGAAGAAACGCCCGTTGCACGAGGCGTCGCTCGCGAGGAGGCGGGCATACATCGTGGCGTGGCTCATGCGCATGGGGCGACGTTAACAGAGCCGCGCAGCGGTGTCGTCCGGATAATTCCGGTGCAATTTTTTCCGCGGCCCGCGCGGTGCTCAGGGCGCGGGGAAGCGGTAGGTGGTATTGAAAATCAGCTCGATCCGGCGGGAGTAGAAGACACGCACCTTGAGTTTGCCGGAGCGGGCGTCCGCCGGTGTGGCGCGGCCCTCGATGCGGCGCTCGGCGCCGTCGGTGCGGGTGGCGCGGCCGGTGAAATCGACCGGCTCGCCGCGGGCGAGCTGGGAGACGGCTGCGTCGGAGAACTCGATCCGGAGCGAGCCGCTCTCGTTGTAGAAAAAATACGGGAACACGCTCGCGACGTAGTTGGATTCGAATCCCTCACCGCGCCGCGTGAAGGGCGGCATCGTCATCGAGACGGTGCCGATGTAGATGGACGTCCGCGTCGGTGCGACCTCGACCCGCGTGTAGGGCGCCGGCGATTCCGCGCCGAGCGCGAGTGTGGCGAGGAGAGCGGCGAGCAGGCTGACGCGGCGGAACATGGCGCGACTGTGCGGTGGCGTCTGCGGTCGGCAAGCGCGGCAGGGTGGCGGAGCACGCCCGGTGGAGTGCCGGGAGGGGCGACGACGGAATCGGAGTTGCGGGAGAAATCGGCGGGGCTCACGGTGGCGGCATGCTTGCTACTCTCGTGATGACGGTGATCGGAGCGGACCGGCCGGGCCTCGTGCAGATGGTCGCCACGCGCGTGGCGGATCATGGCGGCAACTGGCTGGAGAGCAGGATGTGCCGGCTCGGCGGACAATTTGCGGGCATCCTGCGCGTGGAAGTGGCGCGCGAGCGGCGCGACGAATTGGTGAATGCGCTGCGGACGCTGGAGGTCGATGGCCTGCGCGTGATCATCCACGCGGAGTCCGGGGTGCGGATCGGAGCGCCGGCGGGCGGCGCGCTGGTGACGGTGGAGCTGGTCGGCACGGATCGGCCGGGAATTCTGCGCAGCGTGTCGGGCGTGTTTGCGGCGCACGGCGTGAATGTGGAGGAACTCGCCTCCGAGCGGGTAAACGCGCCGATGGACGGCGGCGTTTTGTTTCAGGCGCGGGCGACGGTGTTCGTGCCGGCGCAGGTGAAGCTCTCGGCGGTGCGCGCGGATCTCGAGAAGATCGCGGCGGATCTGATGGTCGACCTGAAGCTGGTGCCGGCGGACGGGACGCGCTGAGCGGCGGAGGCCGGGCCTATTTCCCGGCGGTGAGTTTCAGGTAGGCGGCGGCGTAGCGGCGGCCGAATTCGCGGTAGGCTTCGGCGCTGAAGTGGACCTTGTCGCCTTTGTGGCCGAGTCCGTCGGCGGGGACGAAGGCAGTGCGTTGCACGTGCTGCGGGAGTTCGCGGTGGGCGCGGTCGACGAGGGTCTTGGGTTCGGCCCACGGACTCTCGGGGAAGACGCCCATCTGTCCGGCAATGAACGGGGCGTCGGGCGCATCGAGTTCGCGGCGGAAGCGGGCGATGAGGGCGTGGAGCTTGGCGGCGTAGGTGGGCGCGAGTTCGCGCGAGGAGTCGGACTCACCCTGGTGCCAGAGGATGCCGCGCAATGTGCCGCTGCGCAGCGCGAGCTTGGCGCGGCGGAGGGCGTCGTCCCACGGGTGGCTCTTCGTGGGCTGGTAAAACTCGCCGGGTTTCCACGCGTCGATCGGCGAGCCGCCGACGGCGCAGGGGATGAGGCCGACGGTGATGCCGGGCGTGGCGCGGGCGATCTCGAGGCCGAAGGTGCGACCGAGGCCGACACCGACCATGGTCGGTTTGTCGAAGTGCATCGGGTCGACGGCCGGAGCCCATTCGCCGGCTTGGTTGAGCATCAGGACGCGCGGATCGGGTTCACGGTCGGCGGGCGTGACGGTGCCGCGGCCGGCCATGTTGGACTGGCCGACGAGGAGGAAGAGGTGAAACCGGTCCTTCGGCGGCAGCGTGGCGCCTTGGGCGCGGGCCCGCGTGAGGGCGCCGAGCGCGCCGAGGGTGAACGGCAGCAGCGCGAGGAAGGGGCGGCGAGTGAGCGGAGGCATGGAGGTGCGTCGTGGCGTGGGACGCGGGCGGGGCGTGTGGTCCGCGACGGGACGGGTCAGGCGTTGAGGGCGTCGCGGCAGTATTGGATGGCGCGGCCGATTTCGGTCATGCGGTCGGAGGTCGCGGGCACGGGATACTCGAACTCGATCGTGGCCTGGATGGGCCAGCGGTTGTCACGGATGAGGCGGAGGGCTTCGGCGATCGGGGTGTCGCCCTGGCCGAAGGGCATGTTGGGTCCGTTCTTCTTTTTCCGGTCCTTCACGTGCACGTGGGTGATGCGGGCGTGATGTTGCTTCAGGAAATCGAGGACATTGGACTCGTTGCCGGCGATGAAGTGGCCGAGGTCGACATTGGCGCCGTTGTAGTTCGCGAAGGAGAACGCCTTTTCCCAGTGCTGCGGCGTAGTCGTGGCGTGACCGTGGTAGCCGATCATGAGCTGGTGCTTGTCGGCGTATTTGCCGACGCGGGCGTGGTCGTCGTCGGACTTGGAGATCTCGGTCGAGAGCGCGCGGGCGCCGACGGCCTTGCCGAGGGCGAAGACGTAATCGAGCTCCGCGTCGGACATCTTGAAGATACCGTCGACTTTCAGGATTTCGATGCGGACACCGGCGGTCTCGTAGGTGCGGCGGAATTCGGCGGCGCGGGCGACCGGGGCGGATTTGCGCCAGGCGCGGAGCTGTTCGGCGGCGCCGGCGGGCGCGAGCTTGGCCTTCTCGTTCACGAGGTGCTGCGGGGCGCCGAGGAAGGCCTCGATGGGCTGGGCGCGCAGCTCGACGGCGCTGAGGCCGAGTTTCACGCAGTTGGCGAGGACCTCGTCGCCGGACATGGCGGGGTTGCGGAAGCTGTAGGGGACGTTGAGGCCGATCTGCACGCCGCGGACTTTGGAGTCGGGTTTGGTGGCGGCGGCCCGCAGGGCGGGAGCGAGCGGCAGCGCGGAGGCGGCGAGGGCGAGCTTGGTGAAATCGCGGCGGGATAGCGGAGTCATGGGGGAGCGAAAGCGAGACGAAGGAAAACGGCGGAGGGTGGCCACAAAAAGGTGCGGCGGAGGCGAAAAAACGCGGGACGCGGCGCGCAAAAAGCGGGCGCGGCGGTTGTGCGGCTCGTCACGACTACGCGCATGCGTCAGCGTCGGAACCATGAAATCCCGGATGATCGGCGCGTTGGCGTTGGCGTGGCTCGTGTGTTGGGCCGAGGCGTCGGCGGCGCGGGTGCTCGACGCGCGGCGGCATCACCTGGGCGTGGCGGGGCAGCCCGAGTGGACGGAATTTGCGCGGTCGACGCCCGCAGGGCCGCAGTTGGAGCTGACCTTCACGGCGGCGGCGAACGCGCGGGAGGCGACGTTGTTCATCGCGCAGCGCGAGGTGAAAGTGGCGTGGCAGGTGGCGGTGAACGGGAGGCGCGTGGGGACGCTGGAGACGTTGAGCCAGCCGCTGGTGCGGGCGCTGAGTGTGCCGGCGGGCACGCTGCGCGACGGGGACAACACGCTGACGATCGCCCGGGCGGCCGCGCGGCTGGCCGACGACATCGAGATCGGCGGGATCGAGCTCGAGGAACGGCCGCGGGCGGAAGTCCTGGGCGAGGCGGGGATCGACGTGGTGGTGACGGCGAGCGACGGCGGGGTGTTGCCGTGCCGGATCACGGTGGTCGACGAGCAGGACGCGCTGATGCCGTTGCAGGCGCGCGAAGGGCAGGCGTTGGCGGTGCGGACGGGCGTCGCCTACACGGCCGATGGAAAGGCGAAGCTCGGGCTGCGGGCGGGCACGTATCTCGTGATCGCGAGTCGCGGATTCGAATACGGCACGGCGCGGGCGCGCGTGACGCTCGCGGCCGGCGAGGTGAAGCCGGTGGCGCTGACGCTCGGCCGCGAAGTGCCGACGCCGGGCCTCGTGGCGTGCGACACGCACATCCACACGCTGACGCACAGCCGGCACGGCGATGCGACCGTGGAGGAGCGGATGCTGACGATCGCGGGCGAAGGCATCGAGTTTGCGGTGGCGACGGACCACAATCACCACGCGGATCACACGGAGGCGTCGGCGCGCATGGGCACGAGCGCGCATTTCCGGCCGGTGATCGGCAACGAAGTCACGACGAAGGCCGGGCATTTCAACGCGTTTCCCATTGCCGCGTCCGGTGAAGTGCCGAACGCGCAGCTCACGGACTGGGGCGAGCTGCTGCGCCACGTGCGGAGCGTGACGGGCGCGACGGTGATCACGCTGAATCATCCGCGGGACGTGCACTCGGCCTTCACGCCTCTGGCGCCGGAGAATTTCAACGCGGCCTCGGGCGCGCTCAAAGCGGGCGAGACGCTGGAGTTGGACGCGATCGAAGTGGTGACGTCGGCGGCGATGCAGTCGGACCCGATGCAGCTGTTCCGGGACTGGTTCGCGTTGCTGAACTACGGCTACAAGGTCGCGGGGGTCGGCGCGAGCGACACGCATCACGTGAGCGAATTTATCCTCGGGCAGGCGCGGACGTATGCGGTGGCGGCCGACACGGAGCCGGCGGCGATCCGGGTCGACGAGGTGTGCGAGAGCTATCGGCGCGGCCGGGTGCTGGTGAGCTTCGGGCTGCTGGCCAACGTGACGGTCGACGGGAAGTTTCGCGTGGGGGACGTGGCGACGGCGCTCGGCGACACGGTGCGGCTGGAGGTGACGGTGCTCGGGCCGGCGTGGGTGAAGGCGGATCGCGTGGAGCTGTTGGCCAACGGCATCAAGGTCCGCGAGCAGGCGATCCCGCCGACGGACGCGGTGGAGAAGGCGCGGCTGACGTGGACGCTCCCGCGGCCCCGGCACGATGTGCACTGGGTGGTGGTGGCGACGGGGCCGGGCGTGACGGGACCGTTCTGGGAAGTGCCGCGGCCGTATCAGCCGACGTCGAAGCATTTCGTGCCGCGGCTGATCGGCGCGACGAATCCGGTGTGGATCGACGGTGATGGGGATGGGAAGTTCACGCCGGCGCGCGGTCTGGCGCGCGGGGTGGTGGAGCGCACGGCGGGCAACATGGGGAAGCTGATCGAGGCGCTGCGCGGGTATGACGAGGCGGTGGCGGTGCAGGCGCGCGACCTGATGGCGCGGCGCGTGCAGGGCCGGTGAGGCGCGGCGGGGCCGTTGGGCAGCGGGGTGTTGAATCGGCCGCGGTCGGGCGTAGGGTCGCGCGGTTCTCCCACATCCATGAAATTACTCCCCACGCTTTGCGTCGCGTTTTTCGCCGCCGCCGTCGCCGCGGCCCAGCCGGTCTCGAAGGAAGAATTGAAGCGCGCCACCGACCACCTCGCGCGCACGAAGGCGGAGCTGGTCAAGGCGACGAGCGGGCTCACGGAGGCGCAGTGGAATTTCAAGCCGGCGCCGAACCGCTGGTCGGTGGCGGAGTGCGCGGAGCACATCGCGGCGACGGAGGATTTCCTGATGACGATGGTGCGCGACAAGGTGATGAAGGCGGGACCGCGGAAGGAGCCGGCGAACGTGAAGGAGATCGACGATTTCGTGCTGGCGGCGATTCCCGACCGGACGAGCAAGGCGCAGGCGCCCGAGCCGCTCGTGCCGTCGAAGCGATTCGGGAGCCCGGCCGAGACGATGCAGCAGTTTGCGGCGAGCCGGGCGAAGACGGAGGCGTTTGTGCGGGAGACGAAGGATCTGCGGGAGCACGCGATCCCGGCGCCGATCAACAAGGCGCTCGATGCGTATCAGTGGGTGCTGTTCGTGTCGGCGCACTGCGAGCGGCACACGAAGCAGATCCTCGAGGTGAAGGCGGATCCGGGATTTCCGCGGGGGTGACGCGGGCGGGGCGGGATCAGGCCAGCGGCAGGGTGAGGCGAAATTCCGTGCCGTGGTCCTGCGGGTGGGTCTCGGCCTCGCGGCTGGAGACGGCGACGGTGCCGCCGTAGAGGGTCACGAACCGGTGCATCAGCGGCATGCCGAAGCCGGTGCCGCGCTCGCCATCGGTGCCGAGCCGACTCCGGCCCCGGCCCACGTCGAACAGCGTGGCGACAACGGAGGCCGGCATGCCGATGCCGCGGTCGCGCACGGTGAGGGCAATCGTCCGGCCCTCGACGGTTCCGGTGATGTCCAACTGCGAGCCGCGCGGGGAGAATTTCGCCGCGTTGGAGAGGAGGTTGCCGATGACGGAGTTGGTGAGCGAATACAGTTCGGCCTGCACCGACACCTCCGGGATGTCGGTGACGACCCGGAGTTCCTTGGCGCGGAGGCGGTCCTCCGCCAGCAGCAGTGCTTCCTCGATCACCGGGCGCAGCGGCACGCTTTGCAGCTCGAGGGGCTTTTCCTCGGAGCGGCGGAGCTCGCGGACCATTCTGGTGAGTCCGATCCCGTTCTTCGTGGCGGCGGAGATGCGGGGGAGAAATCGTTCGATTCCGATCTCCGGATGATTGGAGGCCAGGTCGAGGGCGACTCCGAGGACGGCGAATTGATTGCCGACGTCGTGGCAGACGATGTGCAGCGTTTCCTTCAGTTCGAGGTTCCGGGCGGCGATCTCACGTTGTTGCGCGCGGAGCAGCAGATGGGTCTTCACCCGGGCGCGCAGCTCCGGCGGGCGGAATGGCTTGGTCACGTAATCGTTGGCGCCGAGTTCGAAGCCGCGCACGGCGTCTTCCACCGCGGTTTTGGCGGTGATGAAGATGATGGGAACTTCGGCGGTGCGGGGATCGGCGCGGAGACGCTGGCAGACTTCGAACCCGTCCATTTCCGGCATCATGATGTCGAGCAGCACGAGGTCGATGGGATCGTCTTCGGCGCAGATCTGGAGGGCTTTGGCGCCGCGGTTGGCGACCTTGAGATCGTAGTTCGACTTCAAGGTGCCCACCAGCACGTCGATGTTGGACGGCGTGTCGTCGACGAGAAGCAGGCAGGGACGGCGGGCGTTGGCGCCCGGTGCTGGGGTGTTCATGGGTGGGAGAAGGGAGGAGACTAGCCGGAGCGGAGGAAACGACGGGCCGCCTGCAACCGCTGCAGCGCGGCGTCGAAATCGTAATTTGCGACGGCGGTGGCGGCGGCCGTGACATCCGGCGCGGCGGCGGTGTCGCGCGCGGCAGCGAGGGCGGCCTCCGCGAGTTCGGCGGCGCCGGGATCGCTGCGGACGAGCATCGCCTCGAGGCTCGCGAGCAGGGCGTCGAGATCGGCGCCCGGGGCGCGGGGTGGCGGTGGCTCCCCGCCGGGAAGTCCCGCGGCGAGGCCGGCGAGCACCGGGGCCAATTCGCGGGTCGCGTGTTCGAGGGTGGACGCGATCCCGGCGGAGTCGCGGCTGCGGCACGCTTCCTCGAGTTGCCCGGCGATCCGGGCGAGCGCGCGGGCGCCGATGGTGCCCGCGGTGCTCTTCAAGGTGTGCGCCAGGCGTTCCGCTTCCGTGGAGTCGGGCGAGGCCAGGGCGGCTTGGAAACGGGCGGAGAAGTCGGCCTGGGCCGCCTGAAATTTCCGCAGGACCTTCCGGTAGAGGGCGGCATTGCCCATGCAGGCGACCAGCCCGGCCGGGACATCGATGCCGGGCAGGGTCATGCCGGCGAGCGATTCGGAGTGTCCCCGGGCGGTTGCCGCGGCGTCGGCGTTCGCGGGCTTTCGCGGGGCGATCCACTTGGCGATGGTGGCAAACATGGTGCCCACGTTGAGCGGCTTGCCGATGTGGTCGTCCATGCCGGCGGCGACGACCTTCTCCTTTTCTCCGGCCATGACGTTGGCGGTCATGGCGAGGATGGGCATCCGCGCGAGTGCGGGGATGGCGCGGATTTTCCGCGCGGCGGTGTAGCCGTCCATGACGGGCATCTGGCAATCCATGAGGATGCCGTCGAACGCGGAGTCCCGGGCGAGTTGGTCGAGGGCCTCCTGCCCGTTCTCCGCGACCACGACCGAGATGCCGGCATCGCGGAGCAGTTCGACGGCGAGTTCCTGGTTGAGGTCGTTGTCCTCGACGAGCAGCAGCCGGGCGCCGGCGAGCTTGCGTTGGTTTTCGCCGAGATCGTCGGCTTTCTCCTGGGAGCGACGGGAGACGAGGTTGTGCTGGCCGAGGGCTTCGCCGATGGTCTCGAGCAGCGTCGAGGGCGTGACGGGCTTGGTGAGGACGGAGTTGAGGGTCACGCCGCGTTCGCGGGCGAAACCGAGTGCTTCGTCGCGGCCGAAGGCGGTGACCATGATGAACGTGGGCCGGTCCTTGACGCCCAGTTCGCGCAGTTTCTGCACGCAGCTCACGCCATCGAGCCGGGGCATCTTCCAGTCCATGAGGGTGACGTGGTAGGGGCGGCCGGCGGCCTCGGCTTCGGCGATAAGGCGCAGGCCCTCTTCGCCGTCGGCGGCGGTGTCGACGTCGAGGCCGAAGCTCCGGGCCATTGCCTGGAGAATCTCGCGGGCGGCGGAGTTGTCGTCGACGACCAACAGGCGGGTGCCCTGCAGTTCATCGGCGCGGAACATGCGCCGCGGCTGGATCGAGCGCTGGCGACCGAACTGGGCGGTGAAGTGGAAGGTCGAGCCGACGCCGGGGGTGCTTTCGACCCAGATGCGCCCGTGCATCAACTCGACGAGGCGTTTGGAGATGGCGAGGCCGAGGCCGCTGCCGCCGTATTTCCGGGTGGTGGAGGCATCGGCCTGGCTGAAGGACTGGAACAGCCGGGCCAGCTGCGCCTCGCTCAGGCCGATCCCGGTGTCGCGCACCCAGAAGTGCATCTCGATCGACTCGTCGGTCTGCTGGGCGAGTTCGATGCCGATGACCACTTCGCCGCGCTCGGTGAATTTCACGGCGTTATTGCCGAGGTTGAGCAGCACCTGGCCGAGCCGGAGCGGATCGCCGATCAACGACGTGGGCAGATCCGGCGCGGCGTTGAACAGGAGCTCGAGCCGCTTCTCCTCGGCTTTCATGCCGAGCAGGTTGGCGAGGCTCTCCAGCACGTCCTCCAGCCGGAACTCGACCGACTCCATGGTGAGGCGGCCCGACTCGATCTTCGAAAAATCGAGGATGTCGTTGATGATGCCGAGGAGGTTTTCGGCGGAGCGATGCACCTTCTCGATGTAGTTGCGCTGCTTCGGCTCGAGGCCGGAGTTGAGCGCGAGCTGGCTGAGCCCGATGATCGCATTCATCGGCGTGCGGATCTCGTGGCTCATGTTGGCGAGGAAGTCGCTCTTCGCCTTGGTCGCCTCCTCGGCCATCTCGCGGGCGCGGACGATCTCGAGTTCCGCCTGCTTGATTTTGCCGATGTCGGTGAGCCAGCCGAGGATGCCGGGGCGCCCTTCGAACTCGGTGGCCATGAGATTGGCGAGGACGGTGCGCGGGGAGCCGTCGGGCGCGATCATGGTCAACTCGAGGTCGCGGGCGACGCCCGAGCCCTGGAGCAGTTGCTGGATGCGGGCACGGTCGGCGGGGTCGGCGTAGCGGTCGGTGGCGCGGCCGCCGACGGCGAGGCCGACGAGTTCGGTGATGCGCGGATTGGCGAGGCGGACGACGCCGTCGACGGTGAGGGCGACGCCGACGGGCGCGGTGTCGAGCATGCCCTGCAGCCGCGCGCGCTCGGCGAGGATCATGGCCTGCGCGCGTTTGCGATCCGAGATGTCGACGACCGAGCAGATGAAGAGCATCTCGCCTTCGCGTTCGGCGAGGAAGGCGGTGATCTCGACGTCCATGATGACGCCGTTTTTGCGCCGGTGGCGGGTTTCGAAAACTTTGGGCGCGGGGCTGGCCTGCAGTTCCTGCACCAGCAACGGCAGGCGATCCACCGGGTAATCCGGATCCCAGTCCGGGATGCGGGTGTGGAGAAACTCTTCCCCGGTCAGGCCGAAGTGCCGCAGCGCGGCGGCATTGGCATAACGGGCCGAGCCCTCGGTCGAGACCCAGAACATGGGGGCGGAGTTCTCCACCACGGCGCGGTTGAAGAGCAGCTGGCGTTCGGCGTGCTTCCGGTCGGTGATGTCCTCCTTGAGCGCGACGTAGTGTGTCACTTTGCCTTCGGCGTCCGTGACCGGGGAGATGAGCGTCATCTCGACGTGGAGTTCGCCGTTCTTCTTCCGGTTCACCAGTTCGCCGCGCCAGATCTCGCCACGCGTGATGGTGTGCCAGAGGTCCTCATAGACCGACGCGGGTGTGTTGCCCGATTTGAACATGCGCGGATTCCGGCCGCGCACTTCGGCGAAGTCGTAGCCCGTGGACTTGGTGAAGTGGGGGTTGACGTATTCGATCAAGCCGTCGACGTCGGTGATCACAACGCTTGTCGGGGTCTGGTCGATCGCCTGGGCGAGTTTCCGCATCTCCAGCTCCGCGCGGCGACGCTCGCTCACATCGCGCACGGTCACGCAGGCGATGCCGGGCCGGCCGGGCTGCGCGGTGAGGCGGGAGATCGCGACGTCGATCGGCAACCGCTCGCCGTTCTTGCGCTGGCCATAGCCGGTGCGCACGACCACGCGCTGCGAGCCCTCCGGCTCGGTCGCGGCGTAATTGCGCCGCAGCCCGGCGTGGCGGGCATGCATGTCGGACGGCATGAGCTGCTCGACGGTCATCCCGATCAGCTCGCCGTCGTTGTAGCCGAGCATCCGCGTCATCTGGCGGTTTGCCATGACGATGCGGCCGTCGGCGTCGGCCACGACCATGCCGTCGGGCGCCGATTCGATCACCTGACGATACCACCGCTCCGTTTCCTGCAGGGACGTGCGCTGGCGGCTGAGTTCGCCTGCCTGCTCCTCCAGCAGCCGGGCCTGCTCGGCGAGGCGGGTGTTTACGGTTTCCAGCTCCGTGGCGCGCGTGCGCAGCTGGAGCTCCGACGCGGCGAGGGATACGGACTGCGCGGTGGCTTGGAGGAGGCGGAGGAGGCTTTCCAGCGAGAGGGCGGCGATCGGCAGCAATTCCGCGAGGAGAGCCTGCTCGCGGGGCGAGAAATCGTGAAACGTGGCAAACTCGAGGACGGCGAGCACCTCGGTCTGCGCCATGACCGGGCACGCCATGATGTGGCGCGGGGTCGAGCTGCCCATGCCCGAGGCGATGCGGAGGTAATCCGGCGGAATCGGGGAGAGTTGCACCGGCTTGCGCTCCGCGGCGCAGAGACCGGGCAGGCGCTCGCCGGGCTGGAGTTCGGTCGCGATGCCGGCGTCACTTGCGAGACCGTAAGTCGCGGCGAGTGTCAGGCGGCCGGAGGTGCGGTCCACGAAGTAGAGGCACGCGACGCCGCCGCCGAGCTCCGGGACGAGGCCGGAGAGGAGGCGTTGGCCGTAGCTTTCGAGCGATTTCGTGGCCTGCAGCGAGGTGGTGATGCGCGAGATGCGCTCCTTGACCCAGCGCTCCCGATCCGTGGCTTCGGCCGTGCGCTTCAGCACCTCGATGGAGCGGGCCAGGGATCCGGTTTCGTCCGCGGCTGCGGCATGAGGCACCTCCCGTTCGTAGTCGCCCTGGGCGATGTGCTCGACAGCGGTTTTCAGCCCCGTGATCGGGCGCACAATCTTCCGCGTCAGGACGAGGCCCAGCGAACCCACGATGACGACCATGATCGCAAAGCCGGCGAGCACTTCGCGTTCGGCGTCGCGGAACGAGGCCTGCGATTGGGCAATACTCCGGGCGGCGAGCGCTTCGTTATATTCGACCCAGGTATCCAGGCTTTCCAGCAACCGCCGGGCCAGGGGCTCGCCTTCGGCATTGAACAGGTCCACGGCCGCCTCCCGCCTTCCCCCGGCGATCAATGCCAGCGTGCGATCGACGCTCGCGGTCCAACGGTCCGTCGCGTTGCGGCATTCGGCGACGAGACGTTCCTCGACGGCATCCACGAGCAGGGTGTCGGCGTAGCGACGGAGACTGGCATTGAGATCTAGGCGGGCGCGCAGATAGCTCGCCGAGAGCGTCTGATGCCGGTCGGCATCGGTGGTCGCAAGAATCCCGCCGATGCTCGTGCGCATCTCGAGAAACTCGTGTCCCATGTGGGCCAGCAACGCCAGGCTCGGAGTGATGTTTTCCGCGAGGAAGCGGTTGCGGTCCTTGATTTCCCGGAGCTGGGCCCAGCTGAGCACGCCGAGGCCGATCATGACCACCAGCGGAACGGACATCAGCACAAACAGGCGGCGCGCGATCGTCATCGTAGGACGGTGATATAGCGACAAGCACTCCCCGTCGATTGCGCACTCTCGGGATTGGGAAACAAAAACTACTCAGTATGAGAGTATATGTATCCAATCCGGGCAGGTCGTATCGGACAGGTGGGCGATCGCTGCCCGACGGCGAGTCGCACGGGGAGCGCACGCGGAGCGGCGGCGGAGCGATTAGGGCGCGGCGCGCAGCGGGGTGAGCGTGACGGGGCCGAGAAGGCCGGAGGGGGTGAGGGGCCAGGCGCTCGCGTCGAAGGGCTTGTAGTTGATGTTAACGAAATTGATTTCGCGCATGATCTTCCAGTCGACCTTCCGGCGATCGAGGTCGCGGATGCGGTTGGCGGCGAGGTTGGTGACGTCGAGCTCGAGCACGTTGCGGCCGGGCTTGAGGTGCGCGCCGATGCGGGCGCGGAAGGGGATGCTCCAGAGGACGGCGTGTTCCTGGCCGTTGAGGCGCACGCGGGCGGATTCGCGGACGTCGCCGAGGTCGAGCAGCCAGTCGTCGGCCTTGGTCGCAGGGGCATCGAACTCGAGCCGGTAACGGGCGGTGCCGGCGAAACGCTGGGCGGACTCGGCCCCGAGCTCGGTCCAGGATTTGAGCGTGGCGGTCGAGAGCGGCGACGGGAGGTCGGGGCCGCCTTTCAGGAAGGTGATCGTCCAGGAGCCGGTGAGTGCGACGGGGGTGGCGGCGGGCTGGAGGGTCGGGAAAGGCGGAAGGCGGAACGCGGAAGGCGAAAGACGGATCAGGCGCGACTCACCGGGGGCGAGCTGAAGGTGGATTTCGGTGGCGCCGGAGGACGCTTGGCGCGTGCGGGCCGTGCCGGTGGTGCCGTGCGTGGGATCGAGCAGGTAGATGTGCGGCGCGGAATTGCCGAGGGCGATCCAGGTGTCGACGGGCTGGGCGGAGAGGTTGGTCACGAAGTAGTCGTGGCCGTCGGTGCTGCGGCGGCGGATGAAGCTGAGGCCGTGATCGGCGAGGGCTTCGCGACGGGCGAGCGGAGCGAGGGCGCCGAGGACGTCGGCGGTGACGGTGGGCGAGGCGAGTTGCGCGAGCGCGGCCTTGAATTCGGCGCGGCGCTGCTCGAGGCGGCCGTAGCCGGGGACGTCCTCGGGGAGGGCCGCGAAGACGATCTTGGCGCCGGCGCGTTGGAGCTCCGCGAGTTTCCGCAGGGTGGCGACGGGCATGCGGCGCGTGGCGGGGACGACGAGGACCCGGTAGCGGGTGTTGCCCGGCGTGACGAGTTCCGCGGCGGCGAGGCGGGTCTGTTGTAGCTGGGAATCGGATACGTAGTCGAAGGTGTAGCCCCGCTCCATGAGCTGGCGGGCGATGAGGCCGGTGGGCGTCTCGGTCATCCACTTCACGTCGTGGACGCCGAACATCTTCATGAGGCCGTTGGGGTCGTCGGTGACATCGGTGAACGGCCAGTAGAGGAGAATGTCGTTATCGGGCCGGCCGCGCTGGAGGACGGATTGGACGCGGCCGATGTAACGGTTGAGGGCGGTGAAGTCGTCCCACCACGGGTTGTTGGGATTGAACTGGGTGGAGGCGTAGAAGAGCCAGCCGGGCCACGGGGCATCGTTCGGGGAGAAGACGGTGCCGTGGTAGAAGATGTGGTTGATGCCGTCGGCGAGGATGCGGTCGAGCTCGGGCTTCACGTGGGCGAGCGACTCCTTCCAGTGTTCGCGGAGCCAGGTGGCGGACTCGGAGGACGCGAGGGGCTTGCCCATGACGTGGGCGGCGGAGGAGGCGACGCGGATGACGAGCGGCTCGGGGAGATCCTGCTCGCTGTCGGTGCGGATATCGGCGCGGTCGCGGCGGAGGCCGGGGATGGGAAACGGCGTGGAGCCGAAAGTCTCGGTCTCGGGGATGTCGACGGCGCCGTAGAGGTCGAGGAGGTTGGCGGGGGCGCCGTGGGACTGGTTGCGGACCTTCCAGCCGCGGGCGTGCGACCAGGCGATCCAGGTGCGCAGGTAGTCGAGGTGGAGGGCGGCGAAGGTTTCGCGGAGGTCGGATTTGACGCGGCGGAGCGTGTCGGGATCGATCGCGGGGGTGGGGGCGGTGGGCGGCGCGGCAGGCGCGGAAGCGTCGGCGCCCTTGGCGTTGCGGGCCGGCCGCGGCGGGATGAGGTGCGCGGCGAAGTCCTGGATGTCGTAGCCGTGCATGGTGCGGAAGACCTCGGGGAGTTGCGCGGTCCAGCTGGCGTTGAAGTATTCGAACGAGTCGTGGAACTGGCCGCGGACGAGGTCGCGGGGGAAGTTCGCGAACGGCGCCTCGAAGCGGGCGAGGTATTTGTTCAGGGCGGCGGTCGAGTAGGGATCGACGACGAGGCCTTCGCCGCCGGGGGCGGCGCGTTTCACCATCATCTTCGACGGTTCGCCGACGATGCGGCCGTCGCGGAGCGTGGCGCGCTGGAGGGCGTTGGGCTCGTCGATCCAGGGGCCGCCGAAGGGCCAGCCGGTGCCGGTGGCCATATCGACGCCGAGGCCGAGGCGTTTCGCTTCGCGGCCGGTGTGCGCGAGCATTTCCATCCACTTGGGGGAGAGGAAATCGATGTAGCGGTCCTCGTAGCCCTTGGCGCCGTAGATGGGCGTGATCTCGACGCCGCCGAGGCCGGCCGCGGCGAGTTTCTCGAGTTGGGCGGTGAGGCTGGCTTGGTCGACGCCGCTGCCGGGCCACCACCAGCGGGTCCACGGTTTGTTTTCGCGGGTGAGCTCGGGCCAGAGGGGGGAAGACGCGGAAGACGGGGGCGGCGCGGGCTGCGCGAGGGCGAGGGCGGGCAGGGCGAGGAGCAGGGCGAGGCGAAGGGGGCGCATGGGGGAGGCGGGAAACTGGAGCACGGATAGTGCGTTTCGCACGGATGAAAAGCGGCGGCGTGTGGCGGACAGTTGGGGAAGGGTGGAGCGGAGGGGGATTCGGAGTTGAAGAGTTGAGAGATGAGAGTTGAGAGAGCGGAGAGACGGAGGGGCATGAAAAAGCCGCGGCTTTTGCGGGCCGCGGCTTGGGGAGTGGATGCGACGTGCGATCAGCGCATGCGCGCGAAGGTCGACTGGAGGAGCTGGAGGTCGCTGGCGTGCTTGGCGCGCTCCTTCGACTTGGCGATGAGTTCGCCCTCGAGCTCGTTCTTCGTCTTGCGGTTCTTCACCTCGTAGAAGACGCCGAACGCGCCGGGCCAGGCCTGGCCGGCGAGCTTGAAGGCGGCGACCTCGTCGGTGACGTCGTGGCGGTTGGCATCCTCGGGCGAGCCGTCGTTTTTCTTTTCGTCGATGAGGGTCCACGTGCCGCCTTTGCGGGGCACGGCGGCGTCGAAGGCGCCCTCGTAGAACTCGACGCACTCGGAGAGGATCTCGACGACGGAGAAGCCCTTGTGCTTCGCGGCGCGGAGCATCATGTCGACCATGTGATTGACCTGCGTGGCGTGGCTGCGGGCGACGAAGGTGGCGCCGCTGTTGAGGAGGGCGCGCATGGGGTTGATCGGCTGGTCGATGGCGCCGGTGGGATCGGTCTTGGTCTTGAAGCCGATGGGCGAGGTGGGGGACGTCTGTTTCTTCGTCAGGCCATAGACGGAGTTGTCCATGATGACGTAGGTGAGGTTGACGTTCTTGCGGGCGGTGTGGACGAGGTGGTTGCCGCCGATGGAGAAGCCGT
>JACCEB011383777.1_pt1 | contig 90198 bp, 78 predicted proteins | sample 7454761 | NCBI WGS metagenome assembly JACCEB01 (sample SAMN15323454, study PRJNA562643) | freshwater metagenome | isolation source: river surface water | place: USA:Blue River Watershed | collected 2017-08-18 | reverse complement strand
GTCATATTTGCCTTTGTTTTGATTATTTGATAGTTTTTAATTCCACAACTATAACACATTTCTTGTTTTCCTGCAAAAAACAAACTGGTATTATAAGGCTTTCTACAGATATAACATGGTTTTTCTCCTTTATTATCATAATTTTTAATATCAATATATTTGGTATCAACGCAAAGTTTTTGATAATTATAAAAACTAATAAAAATTTGTTTGTTATCATCCATGAAGAAAAATTTATTAAGTTTTGGTTTTGGATATATTAATTTTTTATTATTTTTAAGTTCTTTATAAATTTGATTATTAGCCATCATAAATATAAATTCGGATGAAAGTTTTGTTTTATTAAATTCTAAGGCCCTTTTAAAAATAATATTGGGACAAAAATTATAATCCAAATTAACAAAATTTGTTATATTAATTAGTTTTCTTTTATTATTATAAATAAGATTATTAAGAACTGTTTGATTTATATTGTTAACCAAAAAATCATCTGCCAAATATTTAGGAAGCAAAAAATTAATATCAATAATTTTTGACAAATAATCTAGCTTATTCAAATTATTTAAGATAAACCTCATTTTAAGTTTGTCAGGAGTTTTGTTATAGGTATCAAATAATTCTGCCTCTTGATCTGCACTTAAATTTATGCTAGGGGTAGTACTCGTTATTTCAATAGGTTTAAATACAGTTATCATTAATATTATTAGTCTTAAGTAAAAATAAAAATGAATCAATTTTTTTGCCTGTTTTTAATTTGTATACAAAACTTATACAAAAAATAAAAATATTGAAATAAATATATAAAGATTATCTATACTCTATTATAATGTCAATTAACGTAGAGTATAGCAATAAAGAAATTAATGCAATTGTTATGGAAAACGTACTAAAAATGTTAGAAAGAAGAAATTTAATTAAATCGTGGTCTGACAGTTTTAAAAAGATTGCAAATGATATTGCAACCAAATCTATTTTTGAAATAGAATTAAAAGATAAAACTAATTATGGAATTTATTTGGTTAATGCCAAACTAACATCAATTGTTCAAGGAACACCATTAGATGAATATTTGTCTAACCATATTGATGTCCACAAAATTATTATAGCAAGAGATGTAGCAAAAAAAGTTGTTAAACAAATTGTTGGAGAATATGCAAATGCTGAATTCTTTTTTGAAAGTGAAATGTTAGAAGATATTCCATCAAAAACTTTTATTCCAGAACATCAATTAATTGGAGCAGAAGAAAAAGCTGAATTATTAAGTAAATTTTCTGAAACTGAATTAGCTCGTATTTTTCTAACTGATATGATGTCAAGATATTATGCTGCAAAAGTTGGGGATATTTTTAGAATAATTCGTCCTAGTTTTACAGCTGGTAAAAATGTTTTTTATCGTAGAGTAGTTAATAGTTCTTGGGATATTTTATTTGAAGCTTAAATTATTTTCCATGTATAGTTTTTCAATGTTATTTTTTATCTCCATTTTAATAATATGGATATAAATAATGAAGAAATATTTAGTTTAATAAAAAATCAAAAATTCGATCAAATATATAATTTAATAAAAAATAAAAAAATAACAAATATGGATTTCAGAGACACAAATTATAATTATTTTATTCAATATGTAATTAACTTTAATCAATATAAAATATTAGAATTAATTTTAAAAATGACACTAACTGATAAAATAGATATACGTATTGATATTTTAGATTCAGATGGTAGATCAATTTTATATAACTGTATTAAATTTAATTATTTTGAATTAATAAAATTATTAATAGAGTATAATAAAATAAATATTGGAATTAGTATTATTGATTTAAAAGACAGATTGGGGTTAACTGCACTTCATTATTCGGTAATATTTAATAATTTTGAAGCGTTTAAAATATTATTGGATAATAAAGCAGATCCATTTATGTTATCAAAAGATGGATCAAATGTATTTACATTGGCTTTAATGTACAAAAGAAACAATTTTATTAATTACTTACTTGAAAAAAATTATAACATAAATTTTACAACAGCAACTGGAGAAAACTTATTACAAGTTGCAGTTAATTATCAAAATAATGAAATAGTAAATAAATTATTGGAAACTAATATTAATTTGAACAATATTAATTCAGACTTTGGTTTAAATGTTTTACATCAATCGATTATATTAGATAATTTTGAATTATTTAAAAAACTATTAGCCAAAAATGTTAGTGTAAATGTACCTGATTTTTATGGTAATACACCATTACATTATATTTTAACAGACAAAAGGTTAAATTACTTACCAAGTTTATTTGATGGAAAAGACATAAAATTTAATTCTTCAAATATTAATGGTGATTTACCATTACATATTTTATTAAGTTCAGATATTCCAATTGATGATATTGATGATAAAATATTAAATAAGCTTGTATTAGAAACTGATTTAAATATTCAAAATAACCAGGGAATAACATGTTTAATGTTAATTATTAAAAATGAATTATTAAAAAAATTTAAACCTCTGCTAATTCTTAAACCACTAAATTTTTTTATTGAAGATAATGAATTTAACCATATAAAAATAACAGATGATATTTTAGAAGTTTTAACAGATTCTTATTATAATCAAATTAAAATTAAAAAAGAAGAACTATTAGAAGAATGGGAAAAATTTTGTTCTGAAGACTTGTATGAAAAGTTAAAAAAAATTGTTGTTAGTAAAAATGGATCAGCTAATTCAGAATCGCTATGTAAATCAAAAATTAAAGATGTAATAATAAATGAAAAAAGAAGTTTACCAAGAATTCATAGTTTAAACTTAAATTTTGATAATGGTATTTTTGTAAATAATTGTTATTATACTGGATCACCAATTGATATTTTATTTGGTCTGATATTATTGGATCAAGATTTTAAATCAAAAGGATTTGGAGTTATTTTAGATTATCCACTAACTATTAATGCACCATTAGAAAACTATTATAAAAAAATTGGATTAGACTACCCATATAAAATGGATTTTTCTAATATTGAAATTATATGGTCTTATCAAAAAATATTCTTTCCGTCATATTTTGATGATGAAGTTAAAAAACAAATGAAAACACTTAGTTATATATGCATACCAATAGGTATTGAAACTGCGGTAGGATCACATGCAAACATTTTATTTTGGGATATTAAAAATAAGATTATTGAAAGATTTGAACCAAATGGTTCTCATTATCCATTAGGTTTAAATTATAATCCCGAATTACTTGATAATTTATTGGAAAATAAGTTTAAACAGTTTGATGAACAAATAAAATACTATCCACCTCATAAATTTTTACCATCAATTAGTTTTCAAATATTAGAAAATTTAGAAACTCCCAAATGTAAAAGAATAGGTGACCCAAATGGTTTTTGTGGTGTTTGGTGTGTATGGTGGGTCTATCAAAGAATGTTAAATATTGATAATCCAAAATTGTCAGTTGATAACATTGCTGAAGAAATAATAAAATGGATCAAATTTGATAATCAAAGTTTTAAGGCAATAATTAGAAATTTTAGTAAAAAAATAACAACAATAAGAGATGTTTATTTAAAAAAATTTAATATTGATATTAATGATTGGGTTGTTGGAAATTATACGAGTGAAACACTTGATAAATTAGAAAAAGACATATTTAAAAATATTAAAATCTAATACAAATATATAATGTATAAATATTGCGTTCAAGGACAATTTAGAGTTAGAGAAAATTTTGCTGCAAAGAAAAATACTGGTGAAAGTTGTAATACACACGATGAATGTGTAAGATCTTATTGTAAAAATAAAATATGTTCAATTCCTAACCATTATGCTAATTGTTCATCAAACAATGATTGTGATTCTGGATTTTGTAAAAGAGAGATATGTCAAATGAAATCATTAGGTACATCTTGTGAAGGTCCTTATCAATGTAGTACTAATAAATGTTCAACAAAATGTATTAATTAAAAATAATATATAATAAAAAATCTAATTTGTTATATATGTACCGATATTGTACACAAGGTGAATTTAAAATTAAAGAAAATTTTGCTAGTGTTGATATAATAAAATCAAAAGCAACCATTGATTATGAAAATGCAACTTTAGCTGCTAAAAAAGCAAAAGAAATTGCATCCAAAGCTAAAACAGATTTAGATAAAGCAGATAGTGAATATAAAAATGCAATGGATAAGCTTAAAATTGCAGGGGATGATGTTAATAAAGCTAAATTACATGTAAGTCAAGCTGAAAAACATAGAAATGAAATGGCTAAAATTGCTCAAGAAAAATCTCAAATAGCTGTTAAAGCTTTAGAGCACGCTAATAAAACAGGATCTGATGCTAAGAATAAATCAGAAGCTGTAATTAAGGCAAAATTAGTAGTTGAAAATGAAAAAGCAAAAGCTGAAGCTGAAGCAAAAGCTAAAGCTGTAGCTGAAGCTGAAGCAAAAGCTAAAGCTGCTAAAGAAGCTGCTGAAAAAGCTAGAGCTATTGCAATTGATGAAGAAACTAAAAAAGTAGCTGCCGCAAAAGCAAAAGCTGCTAAAGAGGCTGAAGCAAAAGTTAAAGCTGCTAAAGATGCCGCTGATAAAGCAAAAGCTGAAGCACATGCTAAAACAAAATTACTTGCTGAAGTTACTAAAGCCGATGTTTCAAAAGCAAAAGTAATCGTTGAAAAAGCTGAAGCTGAAGCTAAAAAAGCTAAAAAATCAGCTGAATCAGCAGAAAAATCATATGATGAAGCTAAAGCAAAAGCAGCATTAGCAGTTAATGAATATGTCAAGGCTAAATTAAAAGCAGAAGCAGCAGAAAAAGAATTACAAGCAATTAAAAAATAAAAATATTTAATTTGTTTTTCTAATATATATATAATGTATAAATATTGTGCTCAAGGTGAATTTAAAGTTAATGAAACTTTTGCTGAATTAAAAAAATATAATGATAGATGTTCAGTTGGAAGTGAATGTCAATCTGGTGTTTGTTTTCAAACTAGATGTGGTAAAAAATTAAATAATCAGCCATGTGAATCAAATGATGATTGTTATAGTAGAAATTGTTTAAATAATATTTGTATTGGAAAAAAAATAAATGAAAAATGTGCTATTAATTTTGAATGTGAATCTAAAAAATGTTTAAATACTTTATGTACAAACTAACATAAATCAATTGTTTCTTCATCATCCATTTCTTCTGTTAAATAATTATAATTATTAATTCTTTTTTTAATTATAGTTAATAATTTAACCATTGATCTATCTAATGGTTTATTTTTATTAAATTCAAAACATTTGTTTTCAAATAATTCAACATCATTATTTTTTATTGTAGAAATAATGTCACAAACAAACATTCCTTCTTTACTTGAATCAAATAAGTAATCCAAATTTGAATAATTATCATATTTTGATTCAATATAATCAATTGGTTGATAGTTCATAGCCATTACTGTAAACATAGCCATCATAATATACAAATTTAGTTTAAATTTTCCTAATTTTGATGATTGATAATGATCAATAATTTTATTATAAATTTCAAGTAGATTAACCATATCTGGATTCTCTAGTTGAAGATATAATTCGGCATATTTATCTAAACAAGCTACTGCATCTGTTTTTCTTTTACCATCTAGTTCATATGATTTGTGTGCATGTTCATAGTGTTCAATAGCTTTTTCTATTTTAAATTCATTTTCATATATAACAGCTATTTCCATATGTAATTTTCCACACCTGTCAAAACTATCCGATTTTTTATATAAATTTATTGCAGTTAATCTACATGTTATTCTGTTTGGATGTTTAGTTTTGTCATAACAATTTATTGCATTAATTACACATTCGGTTGTTTCAAAAGGTGTTGATACTAAAAATAGACCATCGTTTTGATTGTTATTAATATATTCGGCTGCTTTCAAATATGTGTTGCCTGCTTTTTCCCATTTATTTTCTATTTTATAAGCTATTGCAGCTTTTTTGTACATTTCATAAACATCTTCATATCTTTTAGATGGATTAATTAAATAACTTATAGAAAATTTTCCTATTAAAGAATTAGCCATAAATTCCAAATCCTCTCCAGATTTATTCTCCTCACACCCATGGTCTAACATTAATTTTAGTTAGTAATAATTGAATACTAAATAAAATCAACTTTTTATTATTTGTTATTTTTAATTTTGTTTAAGTTATAATAAAATAATTAAAATTCCAATTACATAATATAATTAGATTCTGTTTCTGGTTCTTCTGTATTAACAGATTCAATTTGAGAAGCTTCATCAACTGGCTGTGTTAATTTAACCCCGTCAATAATTTTCTCAGAAACAATTTTACTTCCAAAATATTTATCTACTTCTTCAGGAGTTGCAAAATCAATAAGCTTTCCAATAGACTTGATTTGAGTATCATTTTGATTGATTCTTTTATCAACAATTTGAATTTTAACAAAATCTTCTCTGGATAGTTTTCTTTTTTTATTTTTATTAAGATAACCATCAGGAATATCCCAAACATTGGTGTCTACGTTTTCTTTAGGAATAAAAAACATAATAGGACCATTAATTGCAATAATCAGTTCTTGGTTGATAACACGAATTTGACCAATGATCATGGTATTTTCAACTGGAATACAAATTTTACAATGATATGTGATATTATAAATAGCACTTCCATTTAAATTTTCTGGTGGCATCATACCATCTGAATATTCGAGAATTCTATAAACTTCATCAATAAACCCATTTTTGTTGCATTTCTTTTCAACCTTCTTTTTTAAAATAATTTTCATATTATTTTTAATATCTGAATTCATATTATAAGGTTCAACTGAAATCCTGGTATATTGTTTAATATTACGGTATGGACTAACAAGTTTCATCATTTAATAACTTAGTCTAGATATTTTTAAATATGTTTTTTCAATTTTTATATAATATTATTAAATCTAATATAAAAACAAATTTTATTTAATTGCCTTATTTTGAATCAGAATCAGTGGATACAGGAACAGTGGATACAGGAACAGCGGATGCAGGAACAGATTTTTTGCAGGCATGTTTATATAAATAAACATTATTTACAAGAACAACCAAAGTAGAAACAACTAAACTAACACCTCCCATTGTTAACAAAGACTTATAATCACTCATTATATATAATAATTAATTTAGCTTTATATAAATCACTTTTAAATTATTAACATATTTTTTCTAAATATAAATATATAAAATAATGAGTTATTTTGATCAAATATTAGGTGGATCTATTCCATTTAGCGTTATTGAATCAATTGAAGGATTTCAAAATGATTTTAGATTAAACGAACAATTTAAACATTTACAACTTACTGAAGGTATGGCTAATGAATTAGGTAATGCTCCTTTAAACGTTACCAAATTATTTGATTCACCTTATGGTTCTCATGTTAAAGCTAGTCTTGAATTAGATCGTGAAAAAATTTTAAAAGGTGCTTATAAATTATTTGATACTGCTACAAATGACGCTCTTAATCGTAATAGAAGCGAATTAGCTGCTTTAACAAAATTAGTTGGTGCCAAACTAAAAGATGAAGACCAAAAAATGATCGATAAAGTTATTAAACAATTTTGTGCTGATATGTCTAACAGCATTATTTTGTTAGTTAGTGGTCTTAATATGGAACAACATATGAAAAAAATTTTAGTTAATGTTGTTCATTTAACTGGTATTACTAATAAATCTATTGAAGAATTAAGAGATATTGAAAAGAAAACAAGTTTACTATTAGAATTACCAACTGGATTTAAAAATAAACATAGAATTCATATTCATAACACAATTAAAAATAAATTAACTCCTGAAAATATTAAAAAATGTGAAAAAGATTTGATTCGCAAATGCATTTTTGATGATGATTTTTTAATTAGTTTAACCAACGTTTTTGTCACCACTTTAGAACATATTTTAGGAAAAATTATGAATGCTACACAATATGATAAAATTTGCTATTTTTACTCATTTAGTGTTGAATTATCTAAAGCTATTGTATCTGCATCTCAATCAGTTCCAGAACCTAAAACACCAAAATCTGAATCACCTAAAGAATATAAATCAGCATCACCTAAAGTTACTAAAGTTGTTGAAAAATTTGGTGTTTCAATTGGTAACACTGATATTAATGTTGATTCAACCAAAATTAAAGATATTAAAGATATAGAAAAGAAAATTGATCAAAGCAAGGTTATTAGTGGTATGAATAAAATGTTATCTAGTGCTATTAACAAAGCTGCTAGTAAAAATCAAGCTGATTTACTTAAAGCAATTGCTGCATCAAATAAAATGAATATTGGTAAAGTAAAAGGTGACAGCTTTACATTTACAAATATTACACAAACTGCCAAAATTGATACAACAACTGAAGCTAATTTTGTTCAAAAAATAGCAAATAAAGTTATGAACGATATTTCAGTATCATTAAAACAAAATATCGATATGGTCCAAAAAGATTCTATTAAAGATATGAATAAAACATCAATTGATGAAAAAGGCGGTACTTCAATTGGTGATGTTTTAACAGGTGTTGCAGGTACTATTGGTCAAACAGTTGGTAAATTAGCTGATGCTGCTAAAGATATTCTATCAGTTAACATTGGTAACAAAACCGAAAAAAGAAATGAAAAAGATATTACTCAAGAACTTAAAGATAAATTTAATCTTAATCAAAGTTTCCAATTTAAAGATGATAATGATGTTGCAAATAAATTAGAAAACTTGTTAAGTTCCGAAAACTTGGCTAAATGTGCTGAAGATTCTAAAGCTGGTAATGAAGTTAATTTAGGTGAAATTGATGTTAAAGGTGCTGTTACTATTAGTAATGTTAAACAAGAAGCAGTTGTTACAAGTGTTATGAAATGTGTTTTTAACCAAGACATCCTTAATGATATATCAAATAAAATTGTTAACTCTCAAGAAAAACTTATTAAACAATTAATTGAAAACGTTAATGACAAATTAACTGAAACTGAAAAGAAAAAGATACAAGGTGATCTTTATGCAGCTGGTACTGCTGCTTCAGCTATGATTGCTTCTACCGGTACTGCCGTTAGTGATGCAGCCCAAGGGGTTGGTAAAGGTGTTAAAGATGTTGGTGCAGGTCTTAGTGATGCAGCCCAAGGGCTTGGTAAAGGTGTTAGTACTGCAGCCGAAGGTGTTGGTAAAGGTGTTGGTAATATATTGTCAAATATGACTGCACCTTTAATTGTAGGTGCTGTTATCCTAGCACTTGTGATTGTAGGTTATGTATTATTCAAATTTATGGGTCCTCCTAAATTAAGCGATGGTGATGACTTTGAAGAATAAATTAAAGTTACATAGTTTTTTTATTTAATAAATATTTATTAAATAAAATTATAAACTATTAAAAATTATAAATTAAATAGTTAACTCAACTGAATTATTTTTTGTTTTTTTTAAGTTAACATTAATAGTTGGGATTTCTTTAGTTTCATCATCAACACCCAATGAAAAGCTGACATTTGATGGAATAGAATCCAAAATATTGTAAATTACTTCAGATAATTTCTTATCTAAATTGTTACCACCAAGGAATTCAGCATATGCCATAGCAGTACCAATAACAATCATGTTAATTGATACATTAAATACCTTTTCGTAGTATTCTTTAAACTCTTGAAGAGTGGAGTCTTTGTTATACTCAAATTTAGTCCAAGAATTTACTTTAACTCCAGCAATATCCATCATTGGAGCATCAAGTGGATCAGAATAAACGAGAACAGGTTCGGCAAGGTTGATGAATGTAGAACGATACATATCAACCTTATTCATACCTTGCATATACTTGAGCATTTCAAGTAAGATAAGACCAGATACTGCAGAAGTAGTTGTGGCAATAGCAGGAATAATACGACCAGCAATACCTTTGGTTTGTTGGCGATCAACAACGGGAATTCCATAATTCATCGCACGAATATTTGATGCAGAATTAACCCAGTTAATGTGCCAATTAGTGTCATCATCCTTTTCAAACTCTTGAGGAACAAAAGTTGACTTATAATCAGTATTTGATCCAATAGGTAAATCTTCAATTGATGTTCCTGATGATTTTTCAATTTCTGAATCATTAGTTGCAATCTTTACATCCTTAGGAACAAACTCTACAGGTTTATAATCTTTAACCATTTGATAAAGTTCATCACGATTAAAGTTATCATCTAATCCACTAACACGTGCAAGTAAATGAGTAGTTGCTTCTACATAATCCATATGAATCTTGTTATTTGGATCCCAAGAAATTGGCTTAGGGCAACGTTTGCCAGCAGACCAAAACAATACACCAGGTGCAAGTTCATGATCAGGTCCAAATGTATGTAACAGTTGGTTAATAGTGTTGGTATAATTTTCAACGAACATATCAACTGCCCATTTAGCACAACCATTAACACCAGTTAATTGAGATGGATATTTAATTGTAAATTTGTTAATATCTTCCATAGCTTGGCCACGTTCAACTTGATTTAGTTCTTCAACTGAACCAGGATTGTTAATCCATTTATTCATAGTAGCAGGAGCACGGTTGAAAAATTCAAATTGATCCATTGCCCAGTGAATTGTATGGGCAATTTCATTTGGAAATGATTTAATGGTACAGATTGGAAAAGACTTTTCTTGTTCAGGATCAGCTGAATTAGAATAAGTTTCCGTAACAAATGGAATTACTGGTTGAGTATTACCTTTGGTTCCAGTAGTACCTGATTCAAATAATGGAAGGCCATACTTGAAGCACATTTCATCCATAAATCGACGAGCCTTAATGTTATCAAGTGCATTTAACACACCAGTAAGACCTGATTCCATTTGACAACTGGTCCAATCCAAATTATCACTACCAACTTTTTGTAAATGTGCAGTAATTTTCATATTTGGTTTCATTTTACGAATGACACCGGCAGCAGTTTCACTCTTTGGTTTACCAATGTGTTGAGAACGAAATAGGAATTGACGATTAAGATTAGACTTTTCAATTTGGTCAGGGTCAGTAAGAATAACTTCACCAGAACCAAGAGAACTGTCACCAACACCCATAAATGCCAAATTTTTAAGATGTTCACAACCAATAGCACCAGAACCTACCATAAACCATTTGGAACTAATTAGTTTGTTTTCAAATTCAGTTCCCCACATAAAACCATAAGCAGTTCTTGCTGCAGCAAAGTCAGGTTCTGTCTTTGGAAGCAATACATTATCAAACCAAGTAAACCATTGATTGATAGGCATGTATTTATTAGTTACAAGCTTAATTGCTTCAGATGCAGCAATGGATCCCATAAGAGAAACCACAGGCATAAGTTCATATGAAAAAGTTTTAGCTTGATCAGCCCACTCAATGTTATTTGATTCCATCCAATATTTATTATTTTCTGACCAAATAAATGGCATAGAGTTAATAATATTGTTTGTATACATTTGAACATAAGTTTTAACTAGTTTTTCTGCTTTATCCATATCAAAGTTAAAAGCAATAGATGGTTCCTTAACTTGTTCACTCCATGACTTGTGACTAACTGTAACAGGTTTCTTAACATGAACAGCAGTACCATTCAGAAAATTAAAAGCCTGGATTGCAGAAGAATCCCATGAATCAAGTTGGAAACTGGTTTTGTTTGTATCTTTAATTTTCCATTCCTTTTGAAATTGTTGAACATTTTCACCTTCCAAGTTTTCAAAAACAATATAATCACCGGATTGGAAATCATGTGATGCATGAATTGCGCATTTAACTTTACCATCAGCACTAATTTCACCAATTTGAACAGGATCAATAGTTTCACCAGTAGCATCGGTAACAGTATGAGCAGTACCTGCGTCAACAAATACTACACCACTGACACCCTTAGAATACAACACAACCATTTTAGAATTATTATTTCGACAATAGTTGCTAATTTCTTCAACAGTTTCAACAGATTGATTAACCACAATAGTTACATTTTGTTTCTGATCATATGAACTAACAGATTGAATAGTAACATATGGGTTGAGTTCTTGAAGTTTGTTAACTAAAACATCGGATCGTGATTGACCAACAACATCTTTAGAATAATAAAATCCAGTTTCCAAATCTGAATCATTAACAACTTCGGTATCAAAAAGATAGATATTTCGAATGCCACCTAGTGCAAGATTTTTACCTACTTCGGTAGCTAAACCTTTTGAAAGACCCATAATAAGTACTGAGCTAGAAGTCATCTTTTTAACGGCTTCCTCTCCATAAGTACGAACTTGACGGTCATAAAGGTTGATATCAATATTATTAGAATTATCGGTTTGAGACATTAAATTAATAATGAATATATATAGATTATTATAAAATCAATTTTTTTATAATAAAGGCTTTGAAAATAAATAAATAGCAATTACATACAGCAAAATAATGATTTAAATCCAGTTCTTGGTTGTGTTTGTTGCTTTGTTCTTTCTTTTTCCAAATGTTCAGCCCATTCTTTTTTCATTAAGTTTTTAAACTCAACAAAATCCATATCTAAATCTGGTTCATATTGCTGAATTAATCCATCTGCATCAACATAATCAAAATAATCATAATGAACTAAATTATCATCTCCGTACATGTAACATTGAATTGTAATACATGTTTGATTTGGATTAAGATTTCTTAATTGATGAGTTTGGTTTAGTGTAGGACTGATCCATGTCACATCTCCTTTATTAAAATCAGCTTGTGTAAAAGGATTTATACCATCTTTGCTTCCACATAAAAATGGAAATAAGCTTACATTAATTTGTCCATATAAAACTCTAATAATTGCTTCAGCGCCCGCATGATTATGAATTGGTGAATAATGATTAGAAGGCCAAATTTCCATAACGTAAGGAATTCCAGGTGATTCCCCATTATTTTGACCCAATGTAATTCTTAAATAAGTTTCGTTAGGATCTGGTTTATCTTTACTAAATTCGTTTGCTTTTTCTTTTAATTTTTCATGACACCAAAGTCCTGGAGTTTTAATACTATTTTCAATTGCTTGAGAAAAATCTGGAAAATCATCTGTATCCAAAATAAATTTATCACCGCTAATACAGTTATATAATTTTTGTGACATTAAAGATAGATTTGTTACTGGCATAATTTCATTTTTAGCAACTAAATCCATTGTTATTTCTTGAGTATTAAAAACTTTCATTGGTACATTTTGAGTTATTGGGTCTCTTAAAATTCTAAGTGGATTTGTATTGTTTGGAATTATTTTATTAATTCCTTCTAAAAATTTTTTATTAGTTTTTCTTAATTCATCTTCTTCTTTTGTAAATGTATATTGATAGACAAACTTTTTGTTTTCAATTCTTGCTTCACCAATACCCGCCATTAAAGTTTGATTTTGAGAGTCTAAACTAAACCAGTAATAGGCTCCATTTAAATTTAAAATACCAGATTTATTATTAGGATCAACTAAACTTTGACCAGTACTTGTTCTTTTAACATCAATACTATCAGAATAAAAACTTATTTCAAAACCATCTAAATCTTTGTTTAGAATAGTAAAAGAACATTCATCTTTGGAATTAAATAAATAAACACCTTGTCCACTAACAATAAAATTAGTATCTTCATTTTTTAAAATTTTTTTTGACTTGAACATATATATTAAGTTGATAATAATTGTTTAAATTATATTTTTCAAATTTGTTTATATTTTTCAAATTTATGTGTTCTAACAAGTATTTTATTAGTGTTATAACTTATTTTTACTTTACCTCTGTCGTATGAACTTAATAAACCAGTACCTTTTACAACATCAAATGGATGATAATTAACTGGTTTATTTATTGTTATATCAACAAATTTATTATTAGCATATCCAATTGTTAAAAATGTTATGCCTTCATTTTTGCTATATTTATATTTGGACTCATAATGAATTCTACCTGTTGCAATTAATCCTCTAAACTCAACAACATAATTATCGGGTTCTAATGGTTCATCTGATTCAATAATATTTAAATACATATTTGGTAAAAACTCATTGCTTATCCAATAACCCCAATTTAAATATTGGGTTGGACTTGGTGATTTAATGTGATCACTCAAATCTTTATTTGTATATTTTTCATTTACACAAATTAATTCCGATCCATCCAAACCAGTTTTTAATTGAAATGGTTTTTTACCCAAACATAATTTTATACCAGCAGATTTAGCTTCGTTAAAATGAACCCATTTACGATATGAACTATGACAATTATTTAATGTTGCTAACCAAAATTGTTCAGGATTATAAACTTTATTGTATGCCAAGGCCCATACTAATTTTGCATATGATATTGCATGAGATTTACAAAATGAATATCTCCTTAAATCATTCAAAGATCCATATAACTGTTTTTTATCATTGGATCCTATTTTAAACTCATTGATTAATCCATCAAATTCTTTAATTAATTTTGATTTATTTTTACTAAACGCTCTACGATATTTATCAGCAGTTGACTCATCACAATTGATACTTGATTGAATAAAATGAATTGCGTCATCATCAAATATTAAATAGTTACCGAACTCACCTCTTTCAAAATCAATAATAGCTTTTGTTTTTGCACCATTTGCTGCTGCAGGTCTAACTAGGGCCAAACAAAAAGCTATATCCATTGGTGTTTTTGGTTTTACGCATGCTAATATTTTTCTCATAGCAGGTGATTCAGCAAATGTTAATCCAATATTATTACCTTTAACAAATAATTTAGTAATATTAGTGTCTTCTGGTGGATATGATTCAATAGCTGATTTATTAGAATCAAATAATTGAGATAAGCCACGGTTTGATAATATATCTATTTTAAATAATCCAGATTCGGCAACATCGTCTTTATTGTATTTTATTTGATTTTTATTTTTTGATTCTAGTTTAACATCCTGAGGTATTTCATTATCATAAATAACAATACCACCACAATGTAATGAATAACATCTCATTGTACCAATAAGTTCCTTCTTTTTATTATCAATTTCTAACTTCCATTTTGGAAAAAATTTTGAGTCGCATTTTGATTTTGGAATAAACTTGCTTTTTCCTTCATGTTTAATCATAGTTTGCCTAATAGCTTCTCTGGTTGCTGATTTATTCTGATAAATAACATGATTACTTATTCTAGCAACTCTTTCTGGCCAATGTTCGTTTATCCTTTCAAAAACTTTGTCTCTTTGTTTGTGTGGAAAATCAAAATCAATATCTGGCATAGTTTCTCTAGATTCATTTAAAAATCTAGCAAAACTAACAGAATCAGCAACTGGGTCAATATTAGTAATACCTAAACAATAACAAACTAAAGAAGAACCAGCCGAACCTCTTATAATATGAGGAATATCTTTGACTAAATCTAATAATTCAACAACTTGAAGAATATATTCATAAAAATTTTTTTTAATAATTATGTCTAATTCAGTAGCTAATCTATTTAGATAAGAAATATTTTTTGGACATTTTCTAACAAATTTTCCAATAATTGTTTTTGCTATTGGATCTTCCATAATCATATAATTAATTATATTTGACATTAATTGAAATTAATAAGTAAACTTATTAGTTTAATTATCAATTTTTTACAGTTATTATTTACATATACTTATTCCCATTCCATTAATAAAAACTAGTTTCCAAATAAGATGGATATACATTTTTGGTATCATATAAGTAAATATTTTTAATACTACAAACCAAGAGCCAAGTTTTTAAATACTTTAGTTACTAGACCTTTATTAAGACCCAATAATTAGAACTGAAGATGATGTCATCTTTTTTACCATAAGTTTAGATTTAGCGGTCATATATGTTATTATCAATAGTATTTGATGAATATTTTTTTAATTCCAAATATTTTTTCTTGTATTTTAAGTATTTTTTCTGCCAAACACTTATTTGACCAGAAGATTTATATTGTTTAAATAAAGATTCTAGTTCTTGGATAGATTTATCTGATATTAAATAATCACACTTTGCAATAGTATCAGTTTTACAAAGAATGCCACCGATTTTTGAATAATCATTACCTATTTTTGTTCTTGGATGCCATAATTCACCATCACAATATAATTGTAAAAATGGATGGATTGGTGGAATAAAAAATAATGAAAATTCATTTGATGAATCATTCAAATAAAATTTTTTAATAATGTATTTTATTTTATTATTATCTGATGTTGCTTTAAAACCTTGATAAAAAAAAGTTCCAGGTGTAATATAATTTAATGTACATGCACTATCATCATTAACGAAACCATTTAACATAGAATTATTTAATGAAAGTGATTGTGTACTTTGTTCACCAACATTTTTAATTATAGCATCCCTATCAATATTAGCTCCTCTATATAATAATGTTTCACCGTTAGATGGTTTTATTTCAAAGTCCATAACTTGCTTAAGTACTTTTATTTTTTCACTTCCTAATTTCCAATGATCTTTTAAATTAATTGTAACTAATAAATTAATTTTTTCAATAATTGTTTCAAATATTGTATTATATGCCAAAGTAATATTAGGTAAATAACTAACTATGTTAGTAATGATAATAGAATTTAATTCAGATATATTATTTAATACCTTGGTAAATAACATTTTTGTATAATTAATATAATAAGAATATTTAATTATTTCATCATTACACTTATAATTAAAATTTAATAATTTTTTTTTTTCTTTATTAATAAATGGATACTCGGTACCTTCATCATCTTTTAAATAATAATAGTCATTAAGATAATAATAAAAATTAAATAAATCATATAAAACTCTTGGTATCTGCATTATAATAACATCAACTAGAGAAGCTTCTACAAATTTTTTTTGTATAAACAATAATTCATGTTCAAGTAATTCTTTTTTATCAGCTTCTGACATAGTTTGTATTGAATCATTTGCTAAATAACATGGATATGAATAATCTAATATAATTTTGTAAATTATTTCTTGTTCTTTTGACGTAAAATCTAATAATTTAGTGGGATCTCTTTTAAACCATATATATGCATAATTTGTAATATCGGACATTATAATATATTATATAATAAATTAAATAATTATATCTAATTCTGTAACTTGTCTATTTGCATAGGATAAATTTTTATGATATTTTCTAACAAATTTTCCAATAATTTATTTTGCTATTAGATCCTCCATTATTTTATAGTTATAATCCGAATTATACGAATACTCCATTAATTAAATAAAATTATTACTTAAATAAAGTGTATATCAACAATTTTTATTAATTTGATTGTTTATTGATTTGATTGTTTTTTTAATGCCAAGTATTTATTTTTATATTTTAAGTATTTTGAATAATATTCAGATTGTGATAAATATTCTCCATCGTTTTTACAAGCAGGATTTGAGGTTGGGATAAATTTAACCAAGTTAGGATTAGAATAAGAACATAAAAAGTTATGAATTTTTTTTGATAATAAAAGAAGATTAATTCTAAATGAATGATGAGGATGACCCTGTTCAATAGAAGATTTTGGATACTCACAATTCCAAGCAAATGAATTTCGAATTATATTATATTTTTGGTCATCTGTTAAGGCACTATTTTGAGGTGTATTAAATAAATAATTTTCTAACCATTCTACCCCAATTAAATCACAAAAAAGTTCATTGTAAATTTCATCAAAAGATATTTGAGAATTATTAAATGTTGCTTTATTTAAATTCCATTTAGCAGAAATATTATTAACAATTTGTTTATATTTGTTAATGGGTGGGCTTGTTAAATCTTTTAAAGCGTGTCCTATCTCATGGCAAATTGCGGTTGCCAAAAATTCTTTTGGACATGTTGTAAACCATTTAAGAGGTGTACCAAACATATTATGAGGTACATAAAATCCTGTACCAAATGCTTCAGGAGATGAGTCATTTATTCTTCCACCTAAATCAATATTGTCATTATAATCTAATAAAATATTTGGTATTTCTAAACCCCACGAAGTTAATTTAAAAAATAATGATGCTAATTTATGATATCCACAATAAATATTTAATTTATCTCTAATATCAGGGTTTATATTTGCATTTAATATGTTTGATAATACATCTACTATATTTACTAATAGTTGAGAAAAATATAAAATAACTTCATAAAAACTTTTATTAAGTAATTGACCATTAGATTTTAATATCTGTTTTGAATTAGATATTATATAAATCATACAACAAAGTCTTAATTTATTTTTAATATCCGTATCTAATAAACAAATATCCGATTTTTTTTTTAAATTTAAAGTTCTTGGATCTAATATTAAATCAAATGTTAAACCAACCTTAACTAAATCTATAGTATCATATCCAGTAAATCCACATACCTGTTTCATAAAATCAATTGTTTTTGTGATAATGTTAAAGCCTTCGTCTGTTCGAATATCATTAACAATAAAATTTTGACAAGGATCAAAATCTGTTTTGAATTGACTAGAAACAATTGATCCATAATTATTAATAATTACATCAAATGGATCAGGACTTGCTAAAGTTCCAATTAAATAAGATTTAATATGGTCAATATCAATATTAAGTTGTGGATTTTTTGTAGGATCTACAAAACCATCACAAAAAGTTTTATAAACATTAGGTATTTGACATGTTAATCCACTTGATTCTAAACATAAAGAAAATTTTGGGCCTCCTTTAGAAAAATTACTATTTGATTTAAAATCTATAATTTTATTCATTATATATGTATTATTAGAAAAAATTGAAAATTAAAATTATATATTTAATTTATATAATTATAATGATTATAACTGTTTATATTCTTAATAATACTAAGTTTGACTTAGATACCGATATAAATTTAACTTTGGCTGATTACAAGGATTCTATATCAAAAAATACAAATTTTAATATCGACTCCTATGTTATTAAACATCAAAAATTTGGTACGATAAATTGGGATACTAAAATTTCAACTTTAGAATCAGTTCCAACAATTTATTTAGCTCATGTAATTAGGGGATAATTTTTAATAACTAATTTTTTTTAATAATTGACTGTCATTAAATTACTCATCATGCTGTTACCAATAATACGATAGTGAATGTGTCTAGGTAATTTCTTACCAGAAGGAACAGTGTAACCGCCTCCTTCAATAATTGGTAATTCAGCAACACCTTTATCGTCAGCAACAACTACACCACTATTAGTAAAATCTCCATAAGCATTAAAAACATCTTGTTCCTTCTTATCTTTACCATAAGCAGCCCAGTAAGCAATCTTAGCTTTAGGTTTAGTTGTTATTTTAACTTTCTTGTCTGCTTTAGCTGGGGTTTGTACAGTAACTAAATTACCAGGTAAAACAGATCTACCTAAAAATGGTAACCAAGTTGTACGTCTTAAAGCTAATGCAATAGCACAACCAGCAACAATAAAGTAAATTACTTTATCAATAGGATAATCAGTTTTAAGATAACCATTTACGGTTTTAGAAAACATATCAACCAAATTATAGCCTAAAGCTGTAGTACCCCAGTTAATAGCACCAATAATAACTAAAGCAGTAACAATCATTCTAATTTTAGCTTTCATGTATTTTCTTTTCATAACGTCTTTCTTAGAACTCTTGGTAGAAGTAGAACCAAAGTTTTCAACCTGCATTATAATTAACAAGATAAAAAATCTAAATTATTATATTAAATAATGAATTTTGAATTACAAATTAAAAATTTTAATTCTGATTATAAGAAAATTAAACATGAAATTAAAGTTGGAATCAAAAAAAATAACTTAGTTTTTGGATCAGGTGGTTCGGCCAACGTTATAGTATTAAACGATGATTTTGTTTTAAAAATTATACCCAAATTTATTAATAATAATCTTAAAAAACAAAAAAATAATGATGAGTTAGAAGCAGAACATTACAGAATATTTACTGAACAATTTATTTTAAAAAATATAACTCCTCATTTTGTTGGTTTGTTTAAAAAATATACATTAGAAGATGTTAAATTTATATTTCCAAATAAGTGCTTAAGTCTTGATGAAAAAATAAAATTACCATTTGATAAAAAAGATGAAGGGGTTGATAGATTATGTGATTTGAAAACATGTTATTACAGACAAACTTTAGAAAAAAAAGCTTCTATATTAGTTTTAGAAAACTGTCCAACATCAATAGGTGAACAAATAGCAACTATTTTAAAAACAAAAGATTTTAATTTATTAATCCACAATTTAGTTCAAATAATGAGAAGAGTAATTTTCCAAGTTATTTTTAGTTTAAGTGTGGTCACAGATAAATATCCCTATTTTATTCATAATGATTTTTTTTTAAGAAATATATTAGCAGTGGATGAAAATTCTTATGATCCGGGTGATTATGTTCAATATAATTACAAGTCTAAATCATATTATATTCCAGCCAATGGGATTTATATTAAAATAAATGATTTTGGTTATAGTCTAAATGTTGTTAAACAAGAATCATCCCTTGTCTCTGAAATTAGTCAAAATCCATTTACTGCTTTTGAACTAAAAAATAATAAAAGAGATATTTATTCATTTTTATATGATTTATATGATGGAAATGGATTAGGTGCTAATTCAATTAAAATGCTTATTAATATTCATGTTAAAAATAAAGATAAAAGAAAAAAGATACTTGGTCATGTTAAAAAAGAAATAGGTAAATATCTTGATTATAAAACAATTGATAAATATAACAAATATAATAAAAATGTAATTGATTGGACATGGAGTATTGGCGAATCTAAAATACTTATGAATACGGTTAAAAAGCCAAATGAATATTTTAAAACAAATTCATTTGATACTTATACTAAATTACCGGATAATGGTAGAGTTGTAAAAATTTTTAATTAAGTTTTTTAATAACTAAGGGACCGAGTTGAAAATTTCCTAAAGAAAAATATACAACATCATTGATATTAATTTTATTTCTTGGTCCAACATAATGGGATACTTTTGGATTGTTTTTATGAATTTTAACTAATAAATATTCATAAATTCTATTATTATTTACGTATTTTAATTCTTCTTCAAAATTTAAATCTTTGTTATTTTGTTCAACAACAAATTCGTACAAATAATAATATTGCGAATAATATTCATTTGATGCAGTACCAACTAAATTATATTTATTTTTTTTATATTCAAAAATATTTGAAACCATTTTCTTATTATGTTCATCTTTAATTTTAATTTGTTTTTCTTCTTTTTTAGTTTGAGGGAATTCTAAATTTAATTGATTTTGTATATCGTTAGCTTTTAAAAATATATCTAAACCTCCTTTGTCTTCATAATTATAGATATCTGAAAATCCTTGTAATTTTAATTTCCAATATTTATCATTGTTAACATTATCGTAACCTGGAATTAATTCAGAATTACCTTCAATTAATATTGGTTTAACTTTATCTGTTTTTAATAGATTATAAGGATTTGGTGCATCTAAATTATTTATTTTTTTAGTATCTGCAAATTTTTCTGTTAAATAGTTACTATGTGAATTAACATATACTATTAAAATTACAAATAGTGCAATATAAATATATAATTTCATATAACTATAATTAGATTTATTTTTTATGTTTATTAATTGTTTTTTTATAAATTAAATAATTACAACACTAATTACAAGGACTTAATAATTTCCAAATTTTGTTTATTCTCTTTTTCTTTTCCTAAATGTAAATTTAGGGTGAGATCATTTGATGGAATATTAATAATGGCTTTCTTAGTTTGAATTTTAACTCTACCCATTTCTTTGCCTTTAAATTGAAGAATCCAATCACTTGCATCTTCATCATAATTTAAGTCCCATTTTTTATTTTGAACAACATCAACAAATCTAATAATAATTGGTAAAATTTTCTTATCTTGATATTTGTCTATCATTTGTTGGAACTCATTTTCTTTTATTTTTATATTTTCTTTCATTGAAGTACTCATTGTATCTTTTACTTTACTAATAATTTCTTCTACTTTATTTTCAATATCATACTGATAATCTCTTAATAATACATGGAAATTTGACATAGATTTTTGAATGTCTCTTTCCATTATATAATAAGAATCTCTTAAACAATAATTTTTTTGGACTATTTGATTTAATTCACTTAAACTTTGATTAATATCCTTTAATATCCAAGGAAATTGAGGAAGATCATCAATTGTTCTAATTAACTTTCTTATAATTTGAAGTCCTAAATCTAACTTATGAATGTCTGTGGATAAATTTGATATCATTATTACAAAATATGTTTCATTGTTGTGACTAAATGTGTGAAAATCTAATTCTCTCATTCCCTGAATCATTGAATTAAAACTTGTTAAAATACCCCATTTAATATGATGATTAATCATATCAGATTGCATTTTAATAATTTCATCTTTATTGACAGTAGATGTGTAATTTTTACTTTCTAACATAATAGTTTTACCATCTGGTAAATATAACCAAGCGTCACCTGAATGGGCAACACTACTTTTTCTTTCAAATTGAATATCTCCATATCTTGTATTAAATATTTCTTCTAATACATTTTCACCAAAGTTTCCTTTTTTACAAGAATTTGATGATAAGCCTATTAATTTTGTTAAACTTGTTTCTAGTGAATTAATTTTATCTCCTATTTCTGAACTATTGATTTCGTCTTTTAATTCATCTTTGATGTTTTCAATACGTTCTAATAATTCGTTATATTCAACCTGTTGCTCAATTTTATCCTTTGAAGGAAAATGTATTTGATATCCAGTTTTAAATATTTTTAAAACATATTTGTCTAACTCTTTTTTTTTAAAATTATTTAACATTGGATATTCTTTATCATCTAACTTTATAGTTAATTCAATAAAACCCATTTATTAATATACTTATTAATAAATCAAATTTATATTTTAATCAATTTTTTTAGCTAATCTGGTTATAAATTCGTAAATTAAATTTATTCCATATGATTTTTGTTTATGTTTAGATTCTGAAAAACTCCATGCAGCAACATCAAAATGTATCCAAGGAACTTCACTATTTACAAAGTAATTTAAAAATGTTCCGCCTATTACACAACCCGCTTTTTCATTATTACTTATATTAGCAATATCGGCAACGGGTGATGTTAAAGAATCCATATATTCTTCTCTAATTTTTAAAAAATCAACATATTCTCCAATATTTTCACCAATATTTATTATATCATCCAAATACAACAACCCTTTGTTATTGCACATAGATAAACAACTGTGGCCAGAAGTAATCATTGTTGTGTTACCAGTTAATGTTGCAATATCAATCATAAGACATTTTTTTGGATCTAAATTTTTTATTAATTTATATTGAACATATTCTAAACAATCTGCTAAACATAATCTTCCCTCTGCATCAGTATTGACAATTTCGACTAATTTACCACTTGAAGACTTTATAACTGAACCCGGTTTAGTTGCTACATTACCTATCATATTTTCAACTATTGGCATAATTAAATGAATATTAAATTTGGTGTCTTGTTTATTCATATTTAGTAATCTTAAAATTGATAATACCATTGCTGAACCAGTCATATCAACTTTCATATGTTCCATTTTTTTAGTTTTTAAATTTAAACCCCCTGAATCAAAAGTAACTGCTTTTCCAATTAAAAATATATTTTTGCTTTTTGAATTTATTTTTATAGGGCTAATATGAACAAAATATGTTGGATATATTGATCCTGCACCAACTGCTTTTGTTAATGGAAAATCATTTGATTCATTAACATTTAATATTTTTAAATTGTAATCTTGTGGAACATTTTGTTTTACATATTCTAAATAAGTATTTGGATTTTTATTTGGATCCATAACAATATCTTTATATTTAAATAGTTCTAACATATAATTTAATGATGATTCATTAACTTGATATAACATAATTTCTTTAGTTGTTGGGTAATAAGAATATAATACATCATTTAATTTTCCTAATATCATGTTTATAGTTTGGGTATCAATTGTTTTATCAAAAATTACATTAATTCTTTTAATTTTAAGAACATTATTTTCATTTATAGCAATTACATTGTTAATTTTATTCAATTCCTTTTTCAGGTTATATATTGAAAGATTAAATATATTTATATATAACTTTGTTGAATTTTCTGTTGTTGTTAAAATAGGATAATTTTTAGTATTGGATGTATCATTTACAAAATGAATGTCTATTTTTTTCATATATAATAAATTATATAATATTTTTACAATTATATAATTTAACCATAAATATAACAAACTTATTAAACTAGCGCATTTATTTGATAACTTGTTAAACCATTCAACTCTCCTTTTGAAGTTCCTAATATTAGCGCGGTAACTAGATAAGGATCACAATTAGCTGCAGGCCTTCTGTCTTCAAAATAACCTTTAGACTCTTCAAGAACAATATTTGGGATTCTTACAGATGCTCCTCTGTTTGCACGTCCACAACTAAAAGTATTATATGAAGAAGTTTCATGTAAACCACTCATTCTTTCCTCATTAGATTCGCCGTAAAACATCATATGTAAACTATGATTTAAGCTTAAATTATTTATTGCCCCATTAATATAATCAATACCATTGTCTTCTCTCATTGATTTGGTTGAAAAATTAGTATGACACCCTGAACCATTCCAGTCATTATTTTTACCTAATGGCTTTGGATGATAACTTATTATATAGCCAAATGATTCAGCCACGCGATTCAAAATATATCTTGACATCCATAAGTGATCTCCAGCTTCTATACCAACACATGGTCCAATTTGATATTCCCATTGTGATGGAGCAACTTCTGCATTAATACCACATATTTTAACACCCGCATATAAACAATAGTTCATATGAGTTTCTGGAATATCTCTATTAAAAATTCTATTTGGTCCAACCCCACAATAATATTTAGCTTGTGCTGGTAAATTATCAAGGTCTTTATTAAAACCATTTGGAAATCCAGTTTTTGAATCCATTATAAAATACTCTTGTTCAATACCAAACCAAGGTTCTTCTTCTTTATATTTTTCAAAAACTGGTTCTGCTAAATGTCTTGTTGAATTTTTAGTGTATGCTTTATTTTTATCAAATGTTTGACACCATACCAAATATGCATTAGTATTTGGATTTGTATTTTTTCTAAAAGGATCTATAAATACTGAAACTGGTTTTAAAAAAATTTCAGAGTCAGTGCCTTTAGCTTGACCAGTTGATGATCCATCGTAATTCCAAACTGGTAAATTGTTTAAATTAATATAATCATTATAATAAATAATTTTTGTTTTTGATCTGAATTCATTATCTGAATCTAGCCAAATATATTCTAATATTACTGTTTTATTTAAATTTTCCATTAATTAAATTAAAAAATTAGCTTTTAAGCTTTAATTAAAATAAAACTACTTAAAACAATATTTATTATAATTATTAAGAAATGGAAAATCAATCAAGTGACAATTCTAATCCAGTTAATAAAATTGTATGTAGAAAATGTGGAGGTCCGCATTTTACGATTAAATGTGGTAAAGAAAAAAATCAAGAAACAACAGCCACAGTAGCTGAATCAAGTAATGATATTAAACCTAATAAAATTGATAATACCGAATCAAAACCAAAGAATGATTATAAATCTAAAGATCATGAAAATAAAAATAGTGATAACAAAGATAATAGATATAATGATAGACCAAGAAAGCAATATTTTAAGACTACTTATAGAGTTAAAATATCAGATTTACCAATTGATATGACCGAAGAAGAAATGATGGAATTAACTTCAGAATGGGGTCATATTGTAAGGATTCGTGTGTTAAATTATCCAGAATCAAGTACCTCATATGTTGATTTTGGGTATGAAGAAGAAGCAGATTATTTTGTTAAAGCAATAGATAAAACACCTTTTGAATTTGTTATTATTTCAGCAATGAGAGTTGAATCTCAAAGACAAGAAAAAGCAGAAGATAACTAATAAAATATGCATATGCTAAATAATAAAAAGCAACAATTTAAACCAAACCAACATAATAAGAAGTTAATTTTGGTATATTTTTTTGTAAAGAAGTCATACTAAATTGTTTTTTTAGTTTTATTTGATTTTTATATTGTTCAATAAATCTGGATTCATCAAATGGTTTATTTAAATTAATTATTTTTCTTACTATTACAACTAATAGTAAAATAGATAATAAAATTATCCAAATATTGTTAAATTTATCTAACATTATTATATAGTGATAAAAAAAATGTGCAAATTAAAATTTTTTAAGATAACGTAATAAATAATGTACAGAAATTCCAAACGATGCACATCCAATACTTTTACTGAACATACTAAGAGTTTTTTCTTTTTCAGTATTAGAAGGGCAATTTGGAAAAGTCCACATGCTACCGATGCTACCGGCTAAAAATGACATAAAAAGATCATTGTTATCTGGTAGTTTTGGATTGATAGAGTTTGAAAAGTATCTCTTTTGTTTTGAAATTGTTTTAAACTGTTTGAACATTATAAACTTATCATTCGTTCTTGAGAAAAAATTATTTTCAACTTTTTTATTAAATGACAAAAAAATACTATGACTTTTTTTTTTCTAGCGGTGGTAATTTTATTCATTATTATATGGGATATGCTTCGGTTATTCAACAATATTTAAAAAATTATTATCCCAACCAAAGGCTTAATATTGGAGGAGTAAGTGCTGGATCGCTTGCTAGTTCGTTTTTAGCATTTGATATTGATATAAATAAAGTTTATCCGGAATTTAATAAAAAATTAACAAAAAACCTAACAACAAAATCATATTTTAATGTTATAAATAATTTTACTGATGCATCATATGAACATTTTGAAAACAAAAAACTTGTTCATAATCTACATTTGTATGTGACTAAAATAAATTATAATACTTCTGCATATTATACTAATAATATTAAATTAACATCAGAATATTTTATAGGAACAAATGATTTAAATAAAATGAAAGATTATATTGGATCTTCTTGTTACTTGCCATTATTTGGAACAAAATTATGCTATCCAATAAATTCATCTTATTATTTGGATGGTTTTTTGACTTTTAATCCAAATGATCATAATATCAACAAAATAATTTGTTATTCCAAATATATCAAAAACTCAAATATAGTGGATAAGTATCCTAGCTCAAACTATGAACAAAACTTGGAATTATATAATATAGGTAAAAAATACGCTAAAATTGACCTTAAAACTAATAATATGCTATATCTTAATAAAAATTGAAATTTTAGTAATATATTATTATACAATATAAATCTAATGCTATATAACGATTTGCTAATAACAAATATGATTTTCAGCTCTGTTGGAAAGATTAATACCGGATATTTTATCATTGATATTATTTATACAATGCTAATTTCATCCATAATTTTTTACGTTTTTCAGTCAAATTTTAAAACCCACGTATCTCGATTTGTTAAAGGTTGGATTTCAAAATATGACAAAACAAACAAACTTATTTTTTCTTCATCAGATAAAGAAGTTAGTAAAAGGTTCAAAGCAATTATGCACTGGATTTCCAAAAATAACGACCCAAGTGTAAAAACATTAACTGAGGTTGTGAATCTTAAGTACAATCGCAGAAATGATGATTATGAAGAAACTAAAACTTCAGTATATCGTGTAGATCAAGTAATGGAATTTAAAATTGATACTAATATTAATGGTAAAGTTTATTATCAAGAAAAAGAAAAGATGGAATTCAATGGAAAAACAACTTATTCAGAAGTTACTTATTTGGAGATTTTTAGCAAGAAACTTTCTCTTGTTGAAATGGAAAATTGGGTCGAACAGAAGACTAAGGATTATGATAATTATATTAGATCCAAAACTTGTGACAAACAATTACTAGTGGAAATTAGTTGGAATCCAAAAGAAAAAGATATTGATATTTACTCAAATCCTTGGGAATCAAATGTAACTTTTGATAATAGATTTTTTACAAATAAGGATCAAATTCTTGACAAAATTAACTTTTTTATTAATAATCCAGATTGGTATAAACGTAGAGGTATTCCTTATACTCTTGGATTTTTGCTTTGGGGTGAACCAGGATGTGGTAAAACTGGTTTTATCAAAGCACTGATGAACTTAACCGGTCGTCATGGTATTTCAGTTAAGTTAAATAACAAATTTGATATGAATAAACTGCGTGAAATTATTTATGATGATGAAATTGCCGATGACATTATTATCCCTCAAAAAGATCGCATTCTTATTTTTGAAGATGTAGATTGTATGGGAGAAATTGTTAAAGATCGTGCAATTAAGGAAAAAGAAGCTAGTGAAAAACTTAAAGAAGAAAATCCTACTGACTCTCCTAGAAAAACTTTTAAAAAGAAAAAGTTAGAAGATCTTGAAGATTGTATTGTATCCACATTAGACCCAGATAGTAACTATAACAACAATTTGAGTTACTTTTTGAATATATTAGATGGACTTCAAGAATGCCCCGGTAGAATTATTATTATGACAACCAATAAACCAGACCAATTGGATAAAGCTCTTATTCGTCCAGGAAGGATTGACTATAATATTAATTTTACTAAGGCAACCACTGAAGACATCAAAGGAATTCTTAAATTTTATTGGGAAAAAGAACATATTGATTTTCCGAACATAATTGGTAATATGTATTCACATGCAGAAGTAGTAAATTTTTGTCGCACATCCGAATCTGTTGAAGAATCCGTGCGCAAAATTACTAATGAAGCTGTTAATAATGATAAAAAGAACGTTTAATTTATTTTAATCTGATTTATATACAATTTTACCAGTATTTGTGTTATAATATAATGGAAAATAGTAATTCGCTACAGTAACATTTGATGTAGTTTCTCCTTTGATTGGTTTAACATATAGAGTTTCATCAATTCCAATATCTGATGTATCAAAATTACCAATCATTATAGAATTATTAGCTTGATTGTTATAACCGGCTTGGTATCCAATAGCAATAGAATTAATACCTTGATTTGATTTACCAGAATAATAACCTATTGCAATAGATTTATCGCCTTGTTTTAAATTTCCAGAATAAGGGCCAATAGCAATTGAATTATTACCTTGATTATTGTAACCTGCACTAGTACTTAATGAAACCGAATTAATACCTTGATTTGTTTTACCTGCACTATTACCAATTGCTATTGAATTAATTCCTTGGTTATATTGTGCAGATTGTAATCCAATAGCAACTGAACTGTTACCTTGGTTATCTTGACCAGCCCAGTGACCTATAGCTAAAGCATCTTTTAATTGTGTATTTTTACCAGCCATAACACCAATTGCAACAGAGCCATCTTTTTGATTTATTGAGCCGGCATCGGATCCAATTGCTATACAATCAGATTGTTGATTGTCTTTACCAGCATTTTGACCAATTGCAAGTGATCTATACATTTGACCATTATAGCCAGCATATTCACCAATAGCTATAGAAGAATCGTGTTGATTAATTGATCCAGATCTGTATCCTAATGCAACTGAACTTACTCCTTGTAATGTTTTACCTGCGTCATAACCAATTGCTACAGAATTACGCCCTTGTGATGAATAACCAGCATTATAACCTAATGATACTGAATAATTTCCTTGCGTTGTGTTTCCAGCATTAGCACCAACTGCTATAGCATTAGTTCCTTGAGTTGTTGCACCTGATGATAAACCAATTGCAACTTCATTGGAATATAATTTAGTTTTTACAATAGTTACGTCAGCTTGTGCTGTATCTGCTTTAACTGTTGCTATATCTGCTTTAACTGTTGCTGTATCTGCTTTTGTTAATGCTGAATCTGCTTTAACTGTTGCTGTATCTGCTTTTGTTAATGCTGAATCTGCTTTAACTGTTGATGAATCTGATTTTGTTGACGCTAAATCTGCTTTTGTTAATGCTGAATCTGCTTTTGTTAATGCTGAATCTGCTTTAACTAATCCAGATGATGCATCTGATTGTGCTTTTGATAAATCTACTTTTACTGCTTTAGTATCATTTTGAGTGTTACTCATAACTTGATAATATGCATATGCATTACCATTTTTAGTTAAATCTACACCAGTGATATATCCCATTTAATTATATTGTAGTATAAAATAATTAAACTAAAAATTGATTTTTATTATTTATAGCTTAATATTTATATAATTAATGGAAAATAATGATATTCAAATTTATGGAACTAAATTTATAAGTGGAAATGTTTTTGGTGATTTTGGATGGATGTGTAAGCAAAAAATGTTTAATAATTGCCTATTTATTTTTAACGACAATGAAGAGCATCATAATTCTAATAAAAGTGGCATGGGTAATGCAGTAATAAGAAAATATAACAAGTTTAATGAAAAATTAAATAAACCCCTTTCCGCCGGTATTCCAACTGGAACACTTAAAAATGGAGGTTACCAAGAACTTGATAAAAATACCAAACAGGTAATTAATGGGGCAGTTGATGAAATAAAAGAATTATTAAGTAAAAACAAATATGATGGCATATTTTATTCAGTTAACAAAGAAGGCAAATTAGGTACTGGGTTATTTAATGTGGCTGATCCAGTGATTGATTACATTGACAGCCAAATAAAATCTTTGTCAAAACGACCTGTGTGTTTAGCTAATTAGTTTTTGTTATAAATTTTTATTGCTGGGGTTTTTAGCTAATTAGTTTTTAGTTAAATTATTGAATAACAAAATCTAATAAATACTTAAAACAATGTCCACTTAATTTATATATATGCCTGAAGGTCCAGAAGTTAAAATGGTTACTGACGAACTTAATAAGAAATTAGTTGGAAAATATTTATGTGCAATGAATATCCTTGGTGGAAGATATCAAACACATGGACCGCCTAAAAACTTTCAAAAAATTGCCAATTTATTTCCTTTAAAAATTACATCAATTAATTGTTATGGTAAATTCATATGGTGGGAATTTGCTGATACTGATATTACCTTATGGAATACATTGGGATTAGCCGGATGGTGGCAAATAAAAGATGAAGCACATAATAACGTAGAAATTCAATATAAAAAATCATTAGATGACGATAAAACAAAAAGCATTTATTTTAATGACCCCAGAAATTTTGGAACTTTTATTTTTGACACCAAAAAAAATCTTTTAACAAAACTTGGAAAATTTGGTCCAGATATTTTATCAACAAATCCTGAATTTGAAAAAACATTTATTAAAATGGTTCAAAAGAAAAAAACATCAATTTGTGAAATATTATTGGATCAATCTGTATCAGCAGGATGTGGTAATTATTTAAGAGCTGAAGCTTTATATCTGGCTGAATTAAATCCTTATACAATTGGTAAAGATATACCAACTGATAAACTAAAAGAATTATGGAATATATTAAACCAATTGGCATGGTTTTATTATGATAAACAACAAGGAATTAAACTAAAAATAATTACCAATAAATATAGATTACCAGACTCATTTGATCGAGTATTCTTAATTTATAGCCAAAAAATAGATCCACTTGGCAATAAAGTTAAAGCTGATAAAGTAAAAGATAGAACAATTCATTGGGTTGAATCAATTCAAACAAATTGAATAAATTAAATAAAAATAAAAATTGATGTTAAAATAAATTATTCTTATTATATAACATATTAATGAATTCAGAATATGTTAAACAATATTTAATCCATAATAAAATAGTTTTTCCAACAAATGCTCATGATAACACAATGGGTGGTTTTCAAAATTGGGGTCCAATTGGTCTTAAAATTAAAAATAATATCATAGAAGTTTGGCGACGATTGTTTATCAAAGATAATATCTATGAAATTGATGTTCCTGTAATTTCACCCAATTGTGTTTTAACGCGAAGTGGTCATGTCCAAAAATTTAATGACTTGGGTATTATTTTTTATGATAAGCAAACAAATAAAGTTAAAGAAATTAAACGAGCAGATCATTGGATTGAAGAGAAAATGGAAGAGCTTAAACTTAATTTTCAATTAGAAATTAATGAAAACACAGTTCAAAAAATTATGGATGAACATAAATTATATAATAAGGAAAACGAATATATTCAAATTAAACCAATTAGTTTGATGTTCAGAATGGATAGTATGAATGAAATATTATATTTAAGACCCGAAATTGCTCAAACTATATTTGTTGAATTTAAACAATTCTATGACTATTCTAAGGGTAAATTACCTTTTGGTATCGCACAAGTTGGTAAATCATATAGAAACGAAATATCAGATAAACCATTTACCCGATTAAGAGAATTTACTCAAGCAGAAGTAGAATACTTTTTTAATCCAATGGATAAATTTGAATTTAAAATTCCTCATGATTTAATTAATGAATCATGTTTTATTTTGTCAGCTCATATGCAAATTAATAATATTGAACAACTTAAAGTCAAATTATCAGAATTATCAAAATATATTGAAGACCATATTATTTTGAAATATATAATTAGCTTATATCAATTAGCTAAACAAATTGGGTTAAATATGAATCTAATAAGGTTTAGACAACATAAACATGATGAAAGAGCTCATTATGCTAAAGATTGTTGGGATTTAGAATCTAATATATTTGGTAAATGGTTAGAAATAGCTGGTTTAGCTCATCGTGGTGATTATGATTTATCAGTTCATGATAAAAATTCTCAATTTAAAATACGAAAAAATGATAATTTCATAATAAAATATAAATTAACTCCTAATATTAAAAAAATATTTAATGAAAATTCTCCTGAAAATGCAAAAAACATTATAGGTCAGATGAAAACAATTATATCTGATTCACTTTATAATCTTGATAATATTGATCAAACAAATTACCAAGTTGAAGAGTTTAAGGAATATGAATTTATATATCCAAATGTTGTTGAACCATCAATTGGTATTGACAGAGTATTTTACACGTTAATTTGCCATAACTTATCTTTAAGAGATGACAGTAAAAGACCACTATTAACTCTTAATAATAATTGTAGAGTATGGAACTTGATGTTGGCTCAATTATCAAACAATTCAGAACTTTTGGATGTATTTAAAAATTATTTAAATAAAATTGAACAAACAAATTTAAAAGTTTTCACAGATTTATCTAGTACGTCGATTGGTAAAAGATATACACGAGCAGATGAATTAGGTATTAAATATACTATAACTATTGATTTTGACACTGTTAAAGATTCTACAGTTACTGTTAGAAATTCGATTGACATGAGTCAAATTAGATTAAATATTGACGAAGCTATTAATTTTATTTTAAAGTCTGATGAATAAAAATATTTTTATTTTTAAAATTATTTTATAATAAAATATAATATAATTATATATAATGGAAACACAAATAGAAAAAGAATCTGTATTATTAGCATGCGGTGTAACTGCATTTTTATATTGGTATTTTATTATCAGAGCACAAACAAAATGCATAACTTTAAACCAAAAATGTGACAGCGTTAAATGTGTCAAACAAAAAATTAATTAGAGCATTTATAATTTTCTACCCAATTATAAATGAAAATAGATTCGGAATTTATTAAAAAAATTTTTAATTTGGAAATTAAAATTAAAAAGAAAGAAGATAAAATAAAATTATCTAAATATGAAGAATTAATACCAATGTACGATATTTATAGCCAAAAAATTTATCCAATTAATAAACAAAATATTCACTATAGACTAATTGATTCACATTATAGATTTATTAATCAAGAAATATATCAGTGGATAACTAATTTATATGAAAAATATTCCAGTGACAAAATTTTAGAACCAAGATTTAAATATAATATTCAAGTTATGGAAAACTATGATATTGATACATTAATTGAAACTTCTTATAAAGCACTTTATAAATATTCACCTTTACTTGGTCTATTAGTTAGTATTTGTAAAAGAAATAGTTTTCACCCTTTTATTTCTCACTTAAAACCTTATTATACAAAACAAGAACTAATTAAACTAGGTCAAAATATGGACATTATTAAATCAGATATTGATCCAGAATATTTAATTGACCAAGAAACCCATTACCAAGTTTGTAAAAATGTTTCCAAAAATGACGTGTCGTTCGATGAAATTAAAATACACCACGAATACATTCATCAAACTAATATTATCAGTTGGATATGTTTTTATAGTTGGACAGGATCTTTTTTATTTAATAAGTACTTAAGAAATTTATCAGTAAATGCAATTAGATCTAATCAATCATCTCAATCAAGAACAAAAACTATTATTTCAAATAATATTGATCCTATTTATTATCAGGGACTTTATCAAATTGTTAAATCTATGAATAATGCACCGGCTTTAACTAATCATTATGATATTTATCGTTTTATTTGGGATGATAGTTTTTTAATGGGATTAAAAGAAGGAGATATATTTACGGACAAGGGATTTTTATCAACAACCCGCGATCCCTTTTATAGCCCAGGATTAAATGGTAATTTTGGGTTAATTCTTGTTAAAATTACAATTCCTAAAAATAAAAAAGGAGTTGGATTATTTATTGAAAATTTTTCTTTATTCCCAAAAGAAGAAGAGTTTTTACTTCCACCTTACACTAAATTAAAATTAATATCAAAGAATGATAAATTTAAATACTTTCACACTAATCCTGAATTTGAAAAACTAATTAATAGAAAATATGAATTCGAGTTAGTTGATGTAGATTATCAATTATTTTATAAAGAAAATCCTGAAATTGATATTAATAAAACAAACACCAAATATTTATACAATCCTATTGATAAAATAACTTTAAATGGTACAGATCGAATTAATTTAATAAAAACATTTATTCAAACTTATAGTTCAGATGGTAGACTTAATTTAAATATAGCATCAAATAAATATTCTTTTGTTTATTCTTGGTTTGATTCCTCAGATACCAGTTCTTATAATAAATTTTATTGGAATAAAACAAAGGATGGTCTAATGATGTCAATATTTAATTCCGATGGCTATCCATATTTAAACATAGAATTAGGACAAGAATTAGCGGTCAATTACATAAACCAAATTTACTTTGGAACAAATAATAAAACAATTAGTGCAAATGAATTAGAATTAATTTATCATATTGGAAGAATTTTTTATTATAAGACCGCAATTATATTTAATAAATATTTGGATTTTAATAAGTTTAAAAATAATTATCCAGAATCAACCCATGTATTTTTATCAATGAAATTATTTAATGAATCACTTTATGAATATTTAAAAAATGGAACTAAATATTTAAGTTTTGATCCATTTATAAATTATGAATTAGGATATTGGTATTTGGACGAATTTTTTAATAAAAAAATATCAGACGAAATAAAAGAAAAAATTCCATTTGAATTAAATACAGTTAAAACTAATAAAGACCTATATTTATTTTGTGTTGAAAACAATTTTAATTTTATGGAAAAACTTGTTGGATTATTTGATAAAACTATTTTTAAAAATAATTGGGTACAACTAAATATATATGACAAATTGGTTGCAGAAGGAATTAGTGATAATTTTAGATCTGATTTAGAACATACTGCTGAAAATTTAATTGACGATACATTTAAATTAGTTTTTAGACAACCAATCAGAAGAATGTGATTATCAAGTAAATAAATTAATAACTAGATAATAAATAAATTATTATTAATAAAAATATTTTTAATTAATAAAATTTATGCATGTGGAGAATAACTTTAGTTAAAATAATTCCTCCTAAAATATCAGATGGATAATGTACACCCAAATATATTCTACTTAATCCAACCAAGTAAGGAATAATACTTAAATTTATACCAATGTTCTTTTTAAGTATAACAGATAATAAAAATGCATTTAATGTATGCCCAGATGGAAAAGAGTATGGATCGAAATTCATTTTTTCTAAAAGTTTAATTTTTTTGTTTGCTTCAAATGGTCTTTTTCTTTTAACCAAATATTTTATAGTAAATATAACAAATTGACTTGAACATAATATAAAAACTTGTGAGGTTGTAATTTTTTTTAAAAAATATAATAACAAAATAATCAATGTGTATAATTTACAATGAAAAGGTGCTGAAATTAATCCCATAAATTTTGTTACAATAGGTTCATGTTTACCGGGTAATGCTTGAATATCTTTAATTAGACTTATCTCTGCATCTTCCTTCATTTAATTGTTATAAATAATTAGAAAATTTTTTATAACTAATCGATAATTTAAATAATTTAATTTAATTATTTTCTAAATTATTTAAATAGAATGTTAAAACTACTTTTTTTAACAATAATATTGTATATCATCATTCAACATTTAATGGATGAAACTGATGATAATCAAAGTAATAAAATACAAGATGAAAAAAGTTCAACACCTAAAAAAGGGTTAGAACAAAAACCCAAAATAAATCCAATTAATTCTTATGAAACATCAAAAGCTGAAACCCCTTTTGCAAAACCAGAACCAAGAGTTAATGATGTAAAAAATAGAGCAGGAACTGTGGCTAACATACAAGTTCCAAAAATAGTAGCTGAAGGTAGAATTGTAAGTGAATCTAGACCAGTAAATAAACAACAACTAGCTAATACTAGAGAACTTTTTGCGGATAGACCACAATTAGTTGAAGAACCCCAAGTTGAAGAAGTTGTTTATGATAAACCAAATCCTTGGTCTAAAATAATAATTGATCAAAGACAAGAATATCCTTATTTGTTCCATATTAAAGTTAAAATACCATCATTAAATGATTTTGAAAACTGGAAACAAATTATACCAAATATTGGGTTTGATCCAAGAACTGGAGAATTAATAATTCCAAGTAAAGATGAAGCTAGTGCAATTGCTTTAGCTAATTTAATTGTTATTAACTTTGGTGGTCAGATTTCATTAAAAGATATTTTAGAAAAAAATTTAATTCAAATTTCTGTTGCAAAAGCAAAATCATATGATGTTGTTCAAAATAAATTAAGAGAACAAATTATGGAAAATTTATATGGTAAACAATTTAATGCTAGCCAAACTAGTTTTGAAAAAGATTTAGCTAAAAAGAATGAACCTTTTGTTAATACTAATAATATGCAACAAAATAACGGAAGAGTTGATTTCACAAGTGAAGCATTTACTGACACTTTTGAACACTTTTCTGATAATGCTAATAATGAAGAAAATGGAATTGAAGCTTGGGATGGAAATGACTTTTCTTTCTTCTAATTTTTAGTTTTGTTATTTAACAATGCCCCAATTATGTTGGTATACCAAATATAAATGAATTAATATTACACTTATACCAAGATATTTGATTATTTCAAAACCATAATCAGGGAGTTCTGATTGTTTCCAACTTATCCAAATAAATAGAGCAGGCCACATTACCCAATGAACCCAGTTAATTATATTTCTATAATTTAATTTAAAATCAGGAGTTCTAACAATAAAAAATAATAAGGCAGTTAAGGTCATTAATGAACCATAAAAAATTGGTTGAGTTTTTTTACCTTTGTGTCCTATTAAAACTAATAAGGGACCGATAAACATAATATGCATCCAATTTATTTTTTGGTAACTCATTAAATAAATTAAGAAAATTTTATTATAATTTAATATCTATATTAATTTATAATGAATATTAATAAAAATGGAGGCAGAAAAATACCACCTGAGTTTGAAAATCCAATTGATGATAAAATATTAGAATTATGTGACAATATGGTCAATTCGTGTCTTAAATATAAAATAACTCCAAATATGGTTACAATTGTTAGAATTATTATTAGCTTATTTGTTTTTTATTATTTATTTTTTACTTGTAATGTAATTGAACCAATTATTGGTTCTGCTGTTTTTTATATAATGGACTGTTTAGATGGTCACCTTGCTAGATCTACTGGTCAAGTAACTGTATTAGGAGATTATTTGGATCATTATGCTGATATTTTTTATTATCTATTTGTACTTGCTTATATATTGTTAAAATCATATAATAATAAATACTATATTATTATTGTGTTTGGTTTACTAACATATGCATCTCTTGTACATCTTGGTTTACAACAAAAAAATTATAAAATTTTAGCAAAAAGAAACAAAGTAAAACCAGAACAAGAAACTAACAAAGCTGTTAAAATTACTAAAAAAATTTTACATGAAATTGATGAAATTGAAGACGAATTACTTGATGACTTGAATTGTTTACATAATTTATCTCCTCAAAATATTAAATGGACCAGGTTTTTTGGTACTGGTACATTATACACAGTTATTTTAATTATAATTTACTATATTCAATCTAATTGTGAATCAGCTTATATGTAAAATATTATAAATATGTTTAACTAATAAAATAAACTTTATATTTTTTGTAAAACCATCCATCTATACATATTAATTAGTGGATATTTTGAATTCATATCTTGTGTGTTCAAAATCTTCCAACCATGTTTCTTTATAGTTTCTTGAATTTGATCTTGAGATATATATGGCTCTGATTTAACTTCCTCGTGAGTCCATTCAAATTTATATTTGGTTATTCCATCTACAACTTCCAAAAATGACTCTGAATCTAACCATTTGTTTTCATTTCTTACATTAACCACATTAAATAAGAATTTGGTTTCATCATGTACAATATCATTAAGTTGATTCCAAAATTCATCGGTGAAGAAATGCATTAGAGCAAAATTAGCAACCACATAATCATACTTAATATTCTTATTAATTGACTGCCAAATATAATCAGTCTGGGTCCAATCTCCTGCCAAATTACATGGACTAAAGTTATAAACATTTTGATTTTCATCGTGATATTTAAGAGCTTGAACAAGTTGTTTGGTATCAATGTCCAATCCCAAATATCGCTTAGGATTATAATGTCTAATATATTGGATCAGTTTACCTTTTCCACATCCTAAATCCAACCAGTTTTTGTTTACTGATGGTTCAAGCAAACTAATCTTTTGTTCTAACAAATCATTTTGCATTTTGATTGTATCAATTAAAGATTTAGATTGGATCTTCTTCTTTTCACCATAGTAATATTCTACCGGTGTACTCAAATCTTGTTCCCAATTGTGTTTAACCATATTAATGATTGAATCCACAATATTATTAGGATTTGGATTCTTTTTGTCATATCTGAATTCACCAACTGTAAATTTTAATTCAGGTAATGTTGTTAAATCAGGATAACATCTATAAATTCTACCTTCTTTTTTGGCAGTTTTAGATTTGATTATGTAGTTTGACCAATCAATATTTTGTCTATCCACATATTTTTTACCATCAAACATCAAATCAATAGTCATCATTGACTTTGGTTTAATTTTAATTTCTCTATCACCATTAAGAGGTGAAATAATAACACCGTCGCAATTGAATGGTTCGCTTGATTTTAAAACTTCACTAATGCTTTCATCTGATTCTAAAATTATGTTTTGAATTAATTCATGAGTAAATTTATCATTTCTTTTTGAATATTTGCAAGCGAATTTTGGATACCATTTGATTGCGTGTTCATTATTTTCCTTTAAAAATCGTTTTATAATTTGTCTATCAGATTTAAATACATTAATAAAAGTATCCATTGAGCTAACTTCTTCTAAATCTGTTGATTCGGTGTATTTATGAGCTTCTCTCAACATATTATATCTTTCTACAATAGTTGTGTTTGGAATATCTATGTCAAAAATCAAATAAAGATCCAAATCTTCAATATATTCTGCTTTTACTTGATAGTTATTTAACATATCACATTGAGGATAAATTCCAATTGGTAAATTGTTAATTAATATTCCATCTGCTTTTTCTCTAATTAAAAAGTTGTTATAAACAGAAATTTCTCCAGGTAACAAATGTCTTGGAGGCAAATTGGTGAATTTTTGTTTTTGTTGTTGGAATATATTAGATCCATGTTTAAGAACAGGTACTGACTTATTTGGACTAAAAGATTTAATTTCTTTTAATAAATCGAACATTTTAACTTTATATTGAATAATTTTATTCTTTGATCTTTTCTTTGCAAAAAGTCTAAGAGTATGTAGTACCCTATTAATTTTAATCCACTTGTGAAGTATATGATCACTATTTTTACCAGGCATACTTAGTGACAAAAATCTAGTAAAAAATAATAGAGACAAGTTTTCAGCCATCCAATATGTTGATTTATTTGATGTATTACTTTCTATATATTTTGTAATCAAGTTATTTGATGTCAATATGTTTAATATTTTTTGATTATAAGGATTTGCATCCAAACTTTCAATAAAATTATTGGCATTAATATGTTTAAATATAGATGTATAATTTGAAAGTATAACAGATTCTGTTAATTTATTAAAATTATTAAAACTTGTTTCTGAATAAAATTGATGTTGTGTTGACATAATAATATCAACCATTGTTTTTTCTTCTTGGGTTTTTAAAATGTCTTGAAGTTTTTCAATCATATTAGTTTTAACAAAAGCTTGGCCATTGTCATCATTAAAATCATGAATAATAAGATTTGCAACAAGTTTATCTAATGATTCAAAATTATGTGGTAAAACATAATAATGTTTATGAAGTTCCAAAATAATTTTATGATCTCTAAACATTTCAATCATTGATTCAAAATATGGAACCAAACTAATATAGGTTGATAACAGTTTAATTCTTTTTAAAATATATTTTGGAGGTACCAAAGAATTAGCCAAATTTAAAATCATATCTTTAATTGTTGTTTTTGACTTTTGAAAAAACAATTTGTCTTCTGTTAAAATTTTTTCCAAAACAAATTTATAAATTCGGTCATCCGAATTTCCAATTGAATTAACAAATATTTTTTCTTTATCAGCAACTGATAATGATTCAATTTTTTTTTCATCAGTTTTACCAAGCCAATACATAAAACTTAAAAATGACCCGTTCTTAGCACAAGTAAATACATATTCAATAATATATTCTTTTAACTTGTCATATGTTTTACTAATTCTATGGTTTAGCTTGTTCAAAAATATTTGTCCCTTAATTAATTCATTTATTTTTACAATTAAAATACATTGAAGAAAATTATCTAATTGATTTGTTAAAACCACATTATTAAGTTTGTATATTTTATTTATCTCTTCTACAACTAATTCAAATAGAGGAAAATAAAACTCCATCTTATAATTTTTATGCTTTACTTCTCCAGTTTCAGGATCATGTGTAGATCCTTTTGTAACATAAGAAATCACATTGTTAAATAGTTTAATTAGATTTTCAGGGGTATGTTTATCACACTTATATTGGGACAAAGTCCCTTTATATAAGTGGTTAAGTATATTATTTTTCTCCTCGTTGATATCGAATACCATTAAAGTTATTAACTTATATTTATTTAAATAAAAAAATCAATTTTTATATGGGTTTATATAGTTTTATATATCTTATTATTTACCATATTTTGCTTCTTAGTTCAGGTGCCAAGTACATTTGATCACCTTGTTTAATACCATAAATTTCATAAAACTCGTCAAGGTTTTGAAGGATACCATTTACTCTTAATTGAGTGGGACTATGAGGATCAGTTAACAACTGATTTTTTAATGCGTCATCGGTAATATTACAACGCCAAATTTTAGCCCATTGTTCAAATAATTTTTGAGTTTCTTCTTTTACTTTATCTGGCTCAACAAGTCTTTCCAAAGTTTTAAGAGAAAATGTAATTCCACCCAAGTCTGCAATATTTTCACCCAATGTTAATTTTCCATTTACTGGAATATCAAAATATGAAAAACTATCAAACAACTTTTCTAGTTTTTTGCTTTTTTCATCAAACTGTTCTGCATCTGAGTTGGTCCACCAATCATTTAAATTTCCATTTGAATCATACAATCTACCTTTATCATCAAAACCATGAGACATTTCATGTCCAATTACCGCACCAATACCTCCAAGATTTTCAGCTAATGATTGAGTTGAAGAATAAAATGGTTCTTGTAAAATTCCAGCTGGAAAAACTATTTCATTATTTGTTGGAGAATAGTATGCGTTAATATCGTGTGCATGCATATGCCATTCTAATTTATCAACTGGCTTATATAATTTTTCTAAATTATGTTCCAAGTCCCATCGACTTGCTTCAAGAAAATTTTCATAATATTCTAAATCTTTACTAATTGCAAGTTTTGAAAAATCAGTCCATTTGTCAGGAAATCCGATTTTAACAGTGAACTTATTTAATTTTTCAAATGCTTTAAGTTTTGTTTCCCCACTCATCCAATCTAATGATTCTAATCGAATTTTAAATGTGCTTAGAATTTCATTAATCATGTTAATACAACTTGTTTTTTGGTCTTGGTTAAAATATTTATCAACATATGCTTTTGATAAAACTTCACCTAATACGCCTTCTACACTAGATAATACACGCTTCCATCGTTGTCTTGGTTCTTTTTGACCATATAATTGTTTTCCATAAAATTCAAAATAAAGCATATATGTTGAATCATCTACATTTGTACAAACCGACTTGAGAATTTTATACTTGATAAAGTTTTTAAGTTCTTGCATTGTGTTTTCATCAGATTTTGCCTTTAATAAATAACTAGATATATGTTCAAAAAATAATGGTTCGGTAATAATAATTTTGTCATCGGTTGGAATATTAAAAGTTTCAAATAAAAGCTTCCAATTAATACCTCCAAAATCATTTAATAGTTTCTCATAGCTATAAACATTATAAATTTTGTTTGGATCTCTACGATCTGTTTTGCTTAATCTTACTTTGGCAATTTCTTCCTCAAAACTATACAAGTCATTAACATTAAAATCTAATGAAAAATGATTTTTAAAATTTTGTAAAAATACTTTATATTGTTCTTGTTTATCTTTCATTTTATCCATTAAATAATAATCACGATCTGGTAATCCCAAACCCATAACATCAAAATATAAAACATTTCTTGATGAATCTTTAAAATCAGTATATGCGGAAATATCAAATAAGAAACATAAATTGTATTTAAATAATTCCATTAGAACAGAATCAATGTCATTATCCAATTTAAATTTGTCAAATAATGATGTTAAATGTTGATGACCCCGATTATTTAAATTATCAATGTCCAAACCTTGTCTCCATAAAATATTTAATTTGTTTTGTTCATCAGATACTGGATCTGTTTCTAACATTTCTCTAAGCCTTTCTTGATTTTTTTCATGAAGTACATGAAAGTTACCCCATTTTGTATATTCATTTGGAATAGGGTTAGATTGTAACCAGTCCCAATTTATATTAGAGTAGAAATCATGAGAAACATTTGGTCTTACAGATATAGGGATATTAGCTTGCTCGTTATTTACTTCAGTCATTAATATTTAATCTTAATAGTCAAATCAAAATTTAATTCAACTTTTTATTATTTTTTTAATAATATAATCTAAGTAATTAATAATATGCCAAATAAAAGTGATCCATCTAAAGTAAATATAACTAAAGAATTTAAAAAATATAAAATCCCTGTTTCTAAAGAAAAAATGGAAGAGTTTTGTTTACCTAAAAAATTTACATTACAACCACAACAAAAACTATTACCAGAATTACTAACTAGTAAATTTAGTCCTTGGACAGTGCATCCAAATATTAGGGGAATTTTAGTTTTTCATCAAATTGGTGCGGGTAAAACTTGTACAGCTATTTCAATTGCAGAAGAATTTAAAAAGAAACTTAATGTTGTTGTTGTCTTACCTGCCGCATTAATTGGTAACTTTGTTAATGAACTAAGATCCGAATGTCCTGGTGATGAGTATTTAACAACTGAAGAAAGAAACAAATTAAAAGGACTTAAACCTGGTGATTCTCAGTTTGAAAAAATAATTAAAAAATCAGATGAAAGAATTGAAAAATATTATACCATTTATTCATACCATAAATTTGTTGCCTTGATTCAAGAAGAAAAAATTAAAAAACTTAATGATACTTTATTAATTATCGATGAAGTACAAAATATGATTTCTATGAATGGTACTTTTTATAAATCATTAAAAAAAGTTGTAGAAGCTTCTAATGATTCACTTAAAATAATTTTATTAAGTGCGACTCCTATGTTTGATAGACCTGTTGAAATTGCCTTAACTTTAAATTTACTTAAAAAAGATGATCAATTACCGATTACTAAATTTAATCAAGAATACATGGATATAACAGCTAATTCAAATGAAACATCATATCGTGCAATAAATCTTAAAGACTTTAGATTAAAAGTAAAAAATTTAATTTCTTATTATCGTGGTGCTCCACCTCAAGCTTACCCTGAAGCTGAATTTAAAACAGTAAAATGCAATATGAGTGATTTTCAATATAAAAGTTATTTAACCAGTTTAAGTACTGAAGATAATTTTATTAGAGGTTCATTTAAAAATGTCGATATATTAAACATGCCACAAAATTTCTTTTTGGGACCAAGATTTATTTCAAATGTATCTTTCCCTAACAAATCAATTGGTGAAATCGGTTATAGTTCTTTTAGAGGTCAAGCTTTACAAATTCAAAATATTGCAGAATATTCAATTAAATTTTTTAAAATATATCAAAAAATAGCCAAAGCCGATGGTCCAGTTTTTGTTTATTCAAACTTTAAAGAACTTGGTGGAATTAGATGTTTTGTTAAATTTTTAGAACATCACGGATGGAAAAATTATAAAACATATGGTGAAGGTAAAAAACGCTTTGCTATTTGGTCAGGCGACGAACCACATCATGTTAAAGATGAAATTAAATATATATTTAATCAAAAATCAAATGAAGATGGTTCAAAAATTAAAATTATGTTGGGTTCACCATCTATAAAAGAAGGTGTTAGTTTATTAAGAGTTCAACAAGTACATATGATGGAACCATATTGGAATATGTCAAGAATGTTACAAATTATGGGTAGAGCAGTTAGATTTTGTTCACATAAAGATGTACCAAAAGCCAAAAGAGTTGTTAAAATTTATTTATATTTGGCAACTTATCCTGGTGAAAAAACTATTGATCAATATATCTGGTCCTTGGCAAAAAAGAAAAATAAATTAATTAATCAATTTGAGTTAGCATTAAAAGAATCAGCATTCGATTGTGAATTAATGTATAATCGTAATTCATATCCATCTGATGAAAAACAATTAGAATGTAAATTTTAAAAAATTGGAAAATTATGATATTTTATAACTAATTAGCAAATATAAATAAATACAATAGATCAGATACCAGCCAAAGATTTAAAATATTCTAGGTCTTCCAGTTGAAAATTATAATCTAAACCAAGTGCTAGGTCTTTGTAATGTTGTGCCTTTATTAAATCTTTAGATGTACCTATTCCATTTTCATACATATATCCAACAATTAAATGAAATTGTATACCCACTTCATCGGCGATTGTTTTAAAGTTTTTAAATGCTTCTTCAAAATTTTTCATTTTTACATTTAATATTGCAATATCATATTTAATAGCAAAAGATTTTTTACTATCTGCCATTTTTAAATATTTTAATGCTTCTTTGTCTTTACCTAAAAAATTATAAAATTTTCCTAATTCCCACATAAATTGTTTATTACCTAGGTTTACACCAATTTTATAGTAATAAATAACTTTATCATATTTTTTAAATGATTTATTTAATCTTATTAAATTATATAATATTTCATAATTTACTTCTTTTTTCCATGCTAATTCATAAGATTTAGTAGCTTTTTCATAATTTTCTTCTTCTTCATATCCTTTTCCCACTTTTACTAAAATATCTATATTATTTATTTTATCTAAATTCAAATTGAGTTCATTTATTAAATCAATATCAAAATCAGTATCTTTATTGTGTTTTGATACAACAATTAAATAGTCAACTATAGATATATCTTCAATAATTTCATGTTTTAATAATTCATCATTTAAAACTAATAAACCGAATCCTTTCTTAACATATAATTTATCAGTATGACTAGTTTTTTTTAACAAATTAATCCAATCAAAATTATAAACTTCATAATCATTATCATTATAATATTTTGGTTGACCATCACACATATATAAACAACAAGCATGTCCTTTAATAAATACAATTATTCCTATATCATTTTGATTATCAAAATTAATTAAATTATATTCATCAAAAAAATATCTTTTAAAACTAACCTTGTGATTTAAAAAAAATATTGATAACAAATTAGATAATAAAAAGTCATCATAATAGTTACCACCATGAATTGACTTTTTAATATATTTATAAAAAGGAATGTTAAATATTTTTTTAAAATTTTGGTCAATTTGAAATTCACAACGGCCTTTATTTGATGCAATATACATTGTTTCAATTGGTGTTTTAGGATTTTTAATTTCTAAAACTTTGCTATAATATCTGTCAATAAATTTATCTAATACATTTTTTAAATAAATATCATTCAAATGATTAAAAATATTATTTGGAAAAAAATCATTTAATTGGGGATTACTTTTTACTTGTTCTATTCTATTTTTAATAAAATCATTTTTTGTTTTAAAATCAAAACTTTGCATGACTGTTTTAAGATTTTTACTAGTAACATCACTAAAAGTAAGCATAGTTTGTATCGCTACAGCCCAACATGTACCTAAAATATTTTTATATGCTTTTTCACAAAAGGTTTCACCACCAATTTGATTTTTAAGCTGTAAATATTTATTTTTATATTTCATATATTTATCATAATACATTATAATAAATATGAAAAAAATAATAAATTTGAATTAGTACCAAAAGATTAGAATTTTGATGGTAACTTACTAATTTAGAGCGCAGGTAAATACATACTACCTAATGCTAAAAATAGTGTCTACCGTATCCATAATAACTTAAAATTAAAAAATAATTATGTCTGGGATCTTATCCTGGTGAAAAACTACTGATCAATATATCCGGTCTTTAGCAAAAAGATAAATAAATAATAAATAAAAAAATCTATAATAACTTATATAAATATCTCAATGTCACTTGACAAATTTAAAACTCAAGCTAGTTGGACACAACCAAACATACAAGCTGTTTCAGAAGCAATTAAGTCATGTAAAATAAAAACTATTCAACAATTACGAAATGTTATTGGCTTTGACTCAAATAAAAAATATCCAAACGGTAAAAAAACTATTGGTTCTCAAATGTTAGAGTTTACCCTATCTTCGCGATCTAAAATAAGTAAAGACGAATATCAATTTTACACAACACATACAACAGATTTAAAAACATTTCCAATAGAAAAAGAAAAACTAATTGCAGAAGGATTGTTGAAATTTAAAGAAACTGATAATTTTAAAAACTATAAGGCAAAAAAACCAAATTTTGACATTTTTATAGGAAATGTTAATAATTTCATAACGGGCAGATATATTGCAGAAGAAGGAATTAAAACGATGATTGAAAATGTAAAAAAAGAAGGACGTGAAATAAATAGAGATGAAGCGGTTCAATTAATTTTAACTGAACTTGAAGAAATAGAAAGACTAAACAATGAAGAAAATAAATTATTTGTTGAATTGAGCAAAAAAGTCCCAATAGATTCAGCTTTTATGGATTCATACCAAAAACACAAAGAATTTCAAATAAACAAAACCAAACTAATTAGAGAATATTTAAAAAATCCAGCAAAAATAAATGACTTAATTACAGAAGCATCTAATTATCAAAAATATATGAAATATAAAGCAAAATATCTTGCTCTTAAAAAACAACTTGAACAAAAAAATTGAACCTTTAATTAAACATAAATTATAAATTTAATTAATGGATTCACTATTATATCAAACAGACAAATTCTTAAGTTTATGCACATGGTAGGTCTAATTGTTATTTTATATTTTTATTTCAAATTCAAATGTCTGCATATTATAAAAAAATCTAGTTATATATATATTTAATGAGCTCAGGTAAATATATACCACCTCAAGCCAGAATTATACCAAGTGCGCCAGTAATAACTAAAAATGAACAAGATGTAATTACTAATTTTATCAGTATTGTTGGCGATATTCGTATTTTAACTTTAGACGATTTTGATGAAACAGTATATGAAAAATTAAAAAATCTATTTTTAAAATATGATACAACAGATAAAAAAATAAATGCATACAATACATTAAAAAAATTTGGTTATATCAAAGGAAACGATTATAGAACTTTTAATGGATTTAAACATTCATATGATTATTATATTAAACAATTTAATGATTTAAGAAAAGAATCAAAAGAAGCAACACTGAGAGAGTTTAAACAATGGATAAAAGATATGCAATTAATTCAATACGACCTTTATATGAGTTATGATGTTGGTACTCCAAGAACTCAGAAAGCATTAGTAGATTATCCTTGCTTAGAATTAATTAATAAAACAACATGGGTTAATATTAATACGGCATTAGGAAATTTATATAATATTATCCATATTGTTCATATTAAAGCTCTTTGGAGCAGTTTAACAGAAGAAAATAGAAGACAATTATCACATGTTCAAAAATATACAAAGCTTAAAATGCTGGCTAGAAAATTCGAAAACGATATTGTATTTAAAGGTCGTGTTGATGAAGGCCACGAACAAATAACATCGGTTGATTCAAATATTGATTATAATTTAGAATTGTATTCACAAGAGAATTTAAATAAATCAATTGAAGAACTTGACAGTCAAATACAGGAAATTAAAAAATATATTTTAAATTTAGATCCATTACAACCAACTAGTTTAGGTGGTGATATTTCTCCAAAATATGATGCAGAATATGACGAAGAAGATTCAAAAGATTGTGCTATTATATTACTAAAAAAGAAAATACCAAAAGGTAAATGGGGTGATTGTAGAGAATTAACAAAAAGAGTTACAGAAAAATCTTCAATTTATGAAAACAAATATCAAGTTGAAGCCAAAAATTATGAACAATTATACATGAAATATAAAGCTAAATATCTTGAACTTAAAAATAAATTAAATATGTAATCGTTTATAATTAATATTAAAAAAAGGTAAAAATTGAATACTTAAATTAATAATTATCAAATTATTAATTTAATGGAATCATTAATTAACAAACCAATATATAAATATACTAAATCTAAATCATCAATAGTTAATTTTAAAAATTGGAAAAATTGCTGTTTTATTTCTTCTTTTCAAATTCAAATGAATGAACTTTATAGTGATTTTCCTAATCTAAATGATATTTTGATTTTATTATATGAAAACACTTCCAATGCATACACTCACTTTGCATACGATTTCCCCGAAAAATGGTTTATCTTAAAAAATCATTTAATTAGTAAAAATAGTAAATGGTCAGACATCTTAGATAAAATCGTTTTAAGAATTTGTATTCCAACTTGTGTTGTAAATGAATGTGTATTAATAAGTTATATAGACATGAATCTAATTATTCCCGAGGAAATCAAGAATGGCAATAATGATTCATTAGAAAGGGCATTAAGTGATAAAATACCAGACAATAAAATTACTATTAATATTATCCAACAACATAATCATTTCGAACCAATTAATATTATTAGCCAAATTGGAGAATTAAAAGATTTACAAGCTGTTTCAGACTATGAAACTTTTTTTAGCTAGGTTGGACATTATTTTTTAAAAATTAAAGGATCTGGTGAATTTTCATTTTCAACTAATTCTCCAAGCTCATTTAAATATCCATCTAATCCAATATTAAGCTTTATATCTTCTTTTAATATATTAAAAGCATTGTTTTCTAAAAAGAAATTTTTTATAGCATTAAATTGACCTTTTGATTCAATATTTTTAGTATTTGATTTAAATTGATTATAAAAATAAGCAGATATAAAACTATATTCTTCAAAAACTGGTATGTAATCATATTTTCCATTTATTTTTGTTAAACTTTTCCAGATTCCTCTGGTGCCTTTAGGAAAACTATATACTTTTAAGTTTAAATGGTTTATATTTGAATCAATAAAATTGTTAATATCGATAAGTAACTCATTTTTATTAATTAATTCAAAAGTTTCAATATCCCCACTAGTTTTTGATTTATAACAGTTGCTATCATAAACTATTTCTATTTTTTGAAAAACTTTTTTGACTTCGGGTGTAAATCTTTCTAAATTTTTATCAAAAAATCCCTTACTATTTTGGTTTATCCAACATTTATATTTTTGAATATATGTATCTGCTTTTTTAATACCAGAACTATTAAATAATTCTAGCAAGTTTAATTTAAAATCAATTATTTGTTTCATTTCCGAATTATTATATAAGGTAAAGTTATTATCTGTAACTTGAAAACAATCATTAAGAATAGCCACTGGTTTATCGTGATATAATATATTCATCATTTCTAAAAAGCTCCATCCACCTACTGGAGCTATAAATATTGCTCCATCGGTTAATGATGATAAAGCGATAGTATCTTCACCCCAATGTTCACCAAATACATATGTTGCATCTGCAAATAAATGATAATCATCTAAACCTTCCTTACACATAATTGTTAAAATTGGTTTTTCATATTCTTTGGCAATTTCATAACCTGATCTTGTAATTCCATACATTTTACTTTTAAAACCTTTATATCCTCCAGTAATAAAACCAGTTTTTGGCATTAAAAATAAAAGATTTGAAATTAACTTTTTGGTGATTTTTTTGGCTTTTATTTGTTGCTCCTTATACCAAAATCTTGCTTTGCCTAAAATACTTATTTTTTTTAAAGGGAATATTGTTGATGACATCATACCAGTAGTAAAACTAGCTTTTTCTTTGTATAATGACTGGTATTGATATACTGATAGCAAAAAATTAAATAATCCTAATCCTTTATTATTATCAGAATTAAATTTATTTAAGTTATTCCAATCAATTATTTCTTTTAAACCAAATGAGTTATTTGTTTTTAATAAAATTTTATATAAATAAAGATAATAATCCTCATAATTTTTTATGTCTTCTGGATCAAATGCTTTAGTTGAATTATTTTTTAAATAATATGATTGTAAATTATCAATACCGTATGTAAAATCATTTGATATTCTTAATATAATACTATCTTTTCTATTAATAAAAATATAGGTAAGTATGTAGTCATCAAAAAATATTAAAAACTGTAGAGAATTAGGATCTAAAGTTACAAACCTTTTACCAACATCTGAATTTTCAAAATTAAATAATTTAAAATCATTAAATATTTTTTCTTTTATTTTTGATATATCTTTTTTATTTTTCCACTGATCTAAAATATAATCAATTGCCTCAATTATAAATTCATTTGATTTATCAAAAATTATATTATTTTCTTTTATTGTTTCTTTTACATAATTTTTCCATCCATGATCTTTAATAATATAATTTAGGCCACCATATTGATTAATTATATTGTCAATATGATAATTTTTAATGTCCATTAAAATAAAAAATAAAAAAAAATTATATGATTTATAATAAATATAATTTAGTTTGATGGAAATCACAAATCCTTTTGATTACGTTATTGTTGGAGGTGGCATTTCTGGATTATATACAAACTACCTTTTATCCAAAAATTATAATGGTATATTGCTTGAAAAAGAAAGTGATTTAGGTGGTCGTGTATATGAAATGGAATGGCATGGATCCAACATTAAAATAGGAGCTGGTATAATAGCCGAACATAACAAACACTTGCTAAAATTATTAAACAAACTTAAAATAAATCCAAATAGTTTTGATTCAGATGTTAGATCTTTTATGGAACCATTTGATATGAATGGGGCTATTAAAAAAATTAAAAAAACTTTTAAAAAATTTTATTCCCCACAAAATAATCTAACTATGGAAGAATTCTTATATAATTACTTTGACAAATCTTTTGTAAAAAAATTTATTTTAAATTGCGAATACAGGGATTTCTTACAATCAGATCCGTATTATTTCATTAAATACTATAAAATAGATGATATGTCTCATGACCCTTATAAAATATTAATAATTGAATGGAGAGAACTTGTAGAAAAATTAACTAGAGAAAACTGTCACATTAATTCTGAAGTTAAAAAAGTAAAGAAGATAAATGATAACTTATTCAAAGTAAAAACAAACACACATACATACTACACTAAAAAAGTAATATTTGCATTAACATTAAAACCACTTGATAAGTTGATTAATAATTTAGTTAACATTAAATATTCGGATTATTTGGGTACTGTTAAATTTGCCAGAATATATACCTATCATAAAAAATCATATAATAAAAATAAAATTGGTCATTATAATCTGGTTTCTAATGAATTACAAAAAATCATACCAATTAATGATAAAATATTAATGGCCTCATATTCTGATAATCTTAATGCAAAATACTGGAAATCTATAAGTTTATTAGACAAAAAATCTCAAATTAAAAATGTGGAAAATAAATTAGAAAAATTAAATATTGGAATTAAAAATGTTGATGATGTTGAAATTGGGTATTGGGAAGAAGGAGTACACTATTACAAGCCATTTGGTACCAAAAAGTTTAGTAATATATTAAAAACATTATGTAAACCTGCTAAAAACATTTATGTTGTTGGTGAAATTGTATCTAAAAAACAAGGTTGGGTTGAAGGTTGTATTGAGTCTGTTGATAGAGTATTTGGTATAAGCATTGACAAAAAGAATAAAAATAAAAAAAGCAAAAAACCCATTAAATAAAAATTGAAATGAATTTATTTTTTTAATAACTTAATATTACTAATGAAAAGAAACATCATTATTAATAATTTAAGATGCGCATTAGGACAAAAAAAATTTGGAGTTGATATTGGTCCCGACTATTTATCCCCTATATTTAAAAATAAATATCCAGTAAATGTAGTTACTATGAGCTCTTTAGAAAGTTTTACTGATGCTTATGACTTGTTATATCATATTGATAATTTTCCAATTAATCTTGGTGGTGATCATTCTGTTGGAGCTGTAACAGTTCAAGCTCAATTAGACAAACATTTTGATGACTTGTTAGTTGTGTGGATTGATGCGCATGCAGACATTAATACAATGACAAGTTCAATAACTAAAAATAAACATGGTATGCCGGTGGCCCCATTAATGGGTCTTATGAATCATTGGTGGAAATCATCATTTGTTCAAAAACATCATATATTGAAACCAAATAATTTGTTGTATGTTGGTATTAGAGATTTAGATCCACCTGAAATCGAAGTAATTAATAAATTTAATATTAAATATTTTGATAAGTATTCTGATCAAGTATCTAATTGGATTAAAAATCATCCTGCTTCAAAAATTCATATTAGTTTTGATATTGATGCCGTTGATCCCCAGTATATGCCTTCGACCGGTACTACTGCGCCAAATGGATTATCTGTTGAAGATGTTAAAAAAATTATTAATACGTCAAATGATAGATTAATAAGTTTTGATTTGGTTGAATTTAATCCAACTATTGGTACTGAAGAACAATTAACCAAAACAATAAATAATTGCAAAGATATTTTACAGACAATTTTATAATTTTACTTGATTGATTGGATTATTTAGTTTCCTTTTATGATAAATCTTTTTCTGTTTTCTAATTTAATAAAATTTTCTACAAATTCCACCAAGTCATCTCTTGAAATTTTCTTTAATTGATCTAACAATAGTTCATTACGATTGAACAAATATTGTCTTAAACTTATTTCAGGTAAGTATCTTGATACTTTTTCTTCTAAACTATAATCTGGTTCTGATAATTGGTTTTCTAATGTGGCAATAAATTTTTTAAAATCAGCATCCATTAGTTGTTTTTTAATTGTTGAATTAAATGATTTCATTTTATCTTCTATAAATTCTATAGGTTTTTCTGATTGAATCTTTTGTATTATATAATGTTGATCTCTTATATTTAAATAATTCATTGATACCAAATATCCTAGTTGATTTTTAGTTCTTAAATCATCAAAAAATGATTGACCCAATATATTTATAGCTAAATTCATTAAAACAAATTCTCTTGGCACAAAAGATCCAATTGGATAAAAATAACAAACACAATTTGATTTTTCCTTAGTATTAGGATGTGTTAAATCAAAGTTTTCTAATTCATTGATATTTGGTAATGGAAAACTATTATTAAAATTAAATTTGTTAAAACTTTGTAACATAATTGTTGCATTAGATGGTTCAATATTACCATAAACTAAACTAGTCAATGAAGAGTTTTTTATAATGTCGACCAAATAATTTTTAATTGTATCATAGTCTATTTTCTTTAATTGTTTGTCCAAGTCATCATTCATATATTCTGTATTAACAGTTTGTGTTCTTAATAAATATGATAAATATTCCCAACTGTTTAAAAACTTAATATTAGAATAAGCATCAGAAAATGAAATTAATAAGTTATCCACATATTTTTTTGACAGTTTTAAAAAGTGTTTGTCAATATCTAAAATAAAATCACTTATGTCTTTCATTAATAATTCTAATTTACTAGAATCATTTAAGCCCTTGATAGAAACTACAATTGCTGATGTCGATGGTCTAGGAGCAAATGTTATAGAATAACATAACTCTAATGGCTTAAATAATATTACTGATGATAAAAAATTTAATATTGAACAAGAAATTGATGTTAATACATAATTTTTAGAATTGTTAAAATATTTTGAATTATTAAATTGAAACCAAATATTTAATAAAGGTTCTGAAAATTTACTACAACCACCATACCACTGTTTTTCACCAATTAAAGCAGGAATATCATATTTATCTAACCCATTAATAATTGTTGGGTTTGCATTCAAATATTGGTTGTTAATATCAAAACAACAAAAAGACTCATTAATTAATAAATTTGAAGATTTTATATTTGGAATAATAGCATAAGTTGCTTCATATTCCCTTATTTTTTCGTAATTATATGCTTCTTCATTTGGATATTTTGAACTTGAAATTATTTTAATTGCATTATCTTGTTTAATATATTTATTATATAATGCTAAATACTCTTCAGTTGATTTAATTTTACTTATTTTAAAAGTAGATTCAAAAACCTTAGAAGTTTCTTCATAGTGATGATTAACAGCAAGTAAGTTACATAGATCTTCAGTTTGAAACTTTTCAATACATTCAAAATTTACACTCATTAGTCTTTGATAATAATCAGCATATTTTTTAACATCAGATTCTTTTATTTGATTTAAACATTCATAAAAAACCTTTTGAATAATATCCATATTATCAAACCCTTCTTTTGTCATTATAAAACTAACAATAAAAATACCTTCATATTTTGTTTCTGTTTTAATACCATTAATATAGCCATGATTTTTTAAATAAAAATACATTGAATTCGCTGATTTATTTGATAATAATAATTCTAATATAGTAAAATCTTTTGATTCTTTATACAAGTCTTGTGTTGGAACTTCCCATATATATGATAATTCATAAATATTTGAAAGTGATTTTAAATGATAACATTTAGATTTATTTTTACTATAAAATGGTTTGGCTATTTCTAATTTTTTATGTTTAGAAGATGGTTTTATATTACCAAATGTATCTGATATCATTTTTTCAATTTGTTTTATATCTTTGGATGAAGCAACACAAATTGATATATTTTCTGGAATATAATTATTTTTATAAAATTCAATAACTTTTTCTCTAATATCAGGTTTATTTAGAGTATTTAATGATCCAGTAATAAATTGATTTGTTGGACTATCTGGATCTGTTAAATATAGCATTAACTGAAATTTTTTCCAAAAATCTTTGTGAATATTCTTTTTGTGTTCGCTGTCAACTGCATTAATTTCTCTATTCACTGAATCATTATCAAAAAGGGGATCAATAAAAAATCTACTAAAAATATCCATTATTTCATTTAAACCATTGTCATAAACATTAAAATAATAAACAGTTTCCATTAGATCAGTATATGCATTTGAACTACCACCAAGTTCATTTAATCTTGTATTATAATGATTTTCATCTGGATATTTTTTACTACCCATAAACAACATATGTTCCAAAAAATGAGCTAAACCATCGTAATTTTTTGGATTTGAGTATGAACCAACATTTAAACTTACAGTTACATAAGATTTTTCTAGATGAGAATCATTAATAATAATATATTTTATACCATTTGATAATTCCGATCCATAATAATTTCTCTTATCAAATTTTGGTTTATTAATTTCTATCATTTTATTCATTAATAATAAATAGAATGATATTTTTATATATTAATATTTTTTTTGTCAATATTTTATTAGATAAACAACTTAAACAAATTCACTATTTAAAATTATCAATTGGTCACTAACTTTTTGAGATTTAGTATTTAAGTTAATATTAATTATGGCATTTTCCCAAGAATTAAAAAACTCTTTCAAATTAATATTTCTATAATTAAAAGTTTCTGCTGATTCAAACCATAAATTATCTAAGTGAGGTATTTCTTTAATAATTTTAGTTATTTCTTCTGTTAATGAATAATTTGATATAAATGGTGTTATAATTAAATGATGATTTATAGAATTTAAATACTTTGATGGTTCAACATTTTCTTCTTTTATTTCACTCAACCATTTTTTCGTTTGATTAAAATCTTGTGGTATTTTTTTTATGAATTGTAATAAACTATCTAATGAAGGAACAGAATAAAACTTGTACCATGTTAAATTATTAGTATGATATTCTTTCATATTACCAAATTGTGTAATTGCCAAATGATAAATTTTTTTCAAATATTCATTAGGTTTCTCATAATCACTATTATTACTTAATTCTTCTATTAATTTTAAATGCTGAACTATATTTATATGATCATAATATTGAGGATATTTTTTACTCATGTTTGTAGAAGCCTTTTCTGATACATAATTATATAAATCTTGATATGGATCAGTAGTTATATTTTGAGGTTTATTATATAATATTAAACCACTAAATTCTTCTTCATACCAATCTATATTTTCAGTTATTAAACTAATTGATTCTAAAAATAATTTTTCTTTAGTTTCATCAAAGTTAAATACTAATAAATTTAAATAAGATTCATAAGTTTCTGGTTTAACTCCTATTAGTTCTTTCTTTCTAATATCACAATCATCTAATTGTTCTAATTCTGTAGAATTTAATAATAAGGCTTTATAAACTGCAAAATGTTTTAGAAATTTTTGGATTTGGTTAAAATCATAATTAAATTTATCAACAAATAAATTAATTAATTGGGTATTTATTTTAAAAAATCTTTGTAATAATATTCTTGTTATATTTGATTTTGAGGTTTCATTAATTTTTTCAATAAAAACAAGTAAATTATTTAAGTCGAGTGATATGTAAGATTTTTTTAAATTAACAATATTATTTTTATTTAATGACTGAAAGTGTTTTTTAATAAAAAATTCTAATCCTAATTCTGGTCCAATTTCAACAGATGATGGTATATGATCATTACCAAATAAATAAAAAACTAAACACAAATCCCATATTATTTTGTAATTATTAGTTTTAATATTATTAATATTATTATATAATTCAAACATGTTTTTAATAATTTGATTAGCTTCTAATACTTGTATATATCCTAATGTATTTGCATTTTTTAAATATTTTATAACTGAAAAATTTAAGTCTTTTCCAATAATTTTATAATAACATTGTTGTATTAATATTTGGTGTATAAAATCAGAATCAGTTGTGTGAATACAGTAGTCACCATTAATTTCTTCTTGTGATATGTATTTAAAAATTTTTAAATCTGATTCTCCATTTTCTTTTGCACTATTTATATAAATTTTAATTTTAGGATACATGTTTTTTATTTTAATATTCATGTATAGTTCTAAATTTTTTATAAAGTTAGATGAAGGTCCTATTGATTTATCTATTGTAAATCTAGTTTTTATCCATTTAAAATAGTCAAATAAGATTGGTTCATTAGTTAAATTATTATTATCATATTGCTTTGATAAATTTTCAAATAAATTTTTATTGTTTGGCAACAAATTATCAAAATATTTTTTAAATATTGCCTTTTTTTCACTTGATTCTATAAAGTTTTTAATTCTTCGTCTTCTTTGTTCTATAACTTTTGAAATAGATGGTATACCATCATAAAATATTGATATTGATTGTATAAAATTTGGTTTATGTATTTTTTCAACATAAGTAATCATCATATTTACTATTTTTTCATAAATAACTAATTCAATAATCGATAAACCATCATTTTTTTCATTAGGAGAATTACTATTTACATTAGATGTGATTTTACTTGTTATGTAATTTATAAATTTAGATATTATTTCATCTTCATTAAAACCATCAAATATATTTTCTAAATCAGATCCAACATAATACAGCTTCCAGTGTGGTTGCATAAATATGCTTTTTAAATTTTGTTCTATTATATCACCTTTATCTATAGCAAAAGGAAGACATAAAATAATTTTAATTATGTCATTAATTTCATTTTCTAATTCAACAATTTCTTGATATATAAGGAAGTTTAAATCAAAAATAATATGATTGGCAACTATTTTTCTAATGTTGTTATCTATTTTTAATTCTTCTATTCCATCATTGTTGATAGATTTTGAAATAAAATTAGCAAATCTATCTAATCCCATTTATTAATTATTATTGATTAATATAAATTTTGTTTTAAATCAAAATATTTTTATAATTTCTCTCTAATTAAATTGTGAATTTCCCACATTACTTTACAATCGATTTCATTATATTTAACTATTTCTTTCATTACAGGATCTTCGATCACATTATCAATTGATTTATTCTTAACGCCTTCATATAATTTATTTGCTAAAATCATTGCGGTAAGGCCATTTGAACATGGACTAGAACTGTCCCAACAAGATTCAATTAAATCTGCTTTGTTTAATGCCTTTGCTATTGTTTTTAATGAAAAATTTAAAGCACCTTTAACAACAACTGGTTCTGATAAAAATACTTGATATAAATCATAAAAAACATAGTTAGAGTCATTATAATTATACTTTAAATGGCGTTTCTTAAAACTGTTATATGCACTAGGTTCAGCATATGACCAATGATAGAATTTTGCTTTTTTCTTTTTATTTTCTTTTAATATTTGATTAACATATTTATTAAAACTATTAAACATTTCTAACTCAGATTCTTCACTTTTATCGTCCATTACAAATGTTTGGTAAACCCATGTGTTTGCTTTTGCATAACCAATTCCAACCATAAAAATAAATTGGTTGTTATCATAAGATATAATTCCATCTTTAATAATAGAACCAAAATTTGAATTTAAGGTTTCAAAATCAAGATAAAATTCCATATGTTGATTATCCTGTTTTTTCCAGTTTTTTCTATCCCAACTAATAAAATCAGGTCTAATTATGTCTTCATTTTGTCGGTTAATATTAAGTACTGAATCAACAATTACTGCTTGTTTTCCTTTTTGATTGAATCCCAAAATTTTTGATGTACATTTTGGATCAGTCCATTTAAATACCTGATGACTATGAGCTTGTTCTCTATTTTTAACACCACAATACATCACAGCTGTAATTTCTTTAATTTTATCGTTTAGTTCATTTTTTAATTTACGAAATTCACCGTCTTTTTCATTTTTCATATTAGGAAATAACTCTTTTCTACACGGTAAAGGTAATAAACTCCAATTAGATCCTTCACTTTTCAAAGTTTTAATCCATTCTACTGCATTTTTGGATTGGGTAACATATTCGGAGTCAACAGTATCATAATCAATGACACCAAGCTTGCCTAAAAATTCAGAAATTTCATATTTAATTCCTTTTGATTCCCAGTTATATTTTTTACCCCAAATAAATGCCTTATTAATTAATAATCCTTGAACCCTATTTAAATCTCGAGTATAAATATACAATTGACCTTTATATGCGGGAATACTTTCTGAATTTAAAATATGAATACCATCGGCTCTTAATGGAATTGTTGAATGTTTAATATCAATAACCTTATAGTGCCAAGGTGTTTTTAATTTAGTAGAACCAAGTTTTGATTCAAATTCACTAATTACTTCATAACCCATAAGCTTATTTAAATAATCTGATCTAACTAACAAATCTGGCATACCAAAAGTTTTGTCATCATAATTATGTAAAACAGCTTGATAAATTAGAGGTTCGCCCTTTTTCATTAATTCAATAGTTTCTTCAAATTTCTCTTTTTTTCTACTTAACATATAATCTCCAACTTTAATCATCGAATGTTCTTTTTTGAGTATCTTTATTAATTCTTCTTCAAATTCAATACCCGCATCCATTATACATTTACTAAATGTATCTGGATTAGATTTAATAATTGCCTTTGAATCGGATATTCTTGATGGTTTATCTCCAAGGTCATAAATTTTATATTCTTTTAACCAATCAATTAATGGATCGTTTAACATATAATTTCTAACAGATGAAGCAGAAACCATTTGGCACCAAAGTTCTTGTTCCAAATCTTTTTTTATTCTTTTGGCCTTTTGTTTTGGTGATTCTAAATTTGTATCAACTTGATCTTCATTAGAACTATCTATAACTATTTCATTTATATAGGCAGAATTCATTTCATTATAAGATCTTTTTTTATTATCTATTAATATTTGGCGTCTTTGATATCTTGCTGATCTGGCTGGTTTATTAATATTTAAAACTGATTTATCTTCAATAGTAATATTCATTAAATTATAAGTCAATGTTTGGTCTAAATTTTTAATATCATTTGATGTAATTTCAATTGTATATATTGGTTGAATATATTCTTGTTTGGTTGTATCTTCTAGTTCAAAATTTATTTGCTTAAAAACATATCTATTAACTTCAGAGAGAGCAGGAATCATATCTTTTGATAATTGAAATTCTCTTTTATCAATTATCATATTTAAAAAATATAATTCTCCAGTTTTTTTACAAAGATACCAATAATAATAATTAAATGATTCATCTAATAAATTTAAACTTATCAAGTTAATATCGTTTAATTGAGAATAAAAAACACTTAATTTGTCAGCCAAATAATCGTGTATTTTCAAGCTTTCTTTTGGTTTTTCATAAGACCAATATTCAATTAATTTCTGCTTGTCCATTTACTTTTTGTGTTATTAAATTACAAATTAATATAACAGGTGTTTATATCAATTTTTTTAAGGTGTAACCTAAATAATTAAAAAACAAATATAGTGAGTTTAAAAATAATTTTTAAAATCTTGTTTTTAGTATATGGATAAAGAATTAATCAGTGATAATGCACAAGATGCAGGTTTACAAGAAGGTAATGAACAACCTTCTGGTTTAGTTCAAACTTTGCTTAAAAAAATTTCTGATAATAAAATGTATGTATATATTGGTGTTGCAGTTATTGTATTAGCAATTGTATTATATTATTTTTATTCTAAAAACAAAAAAGAAACAAAACCTAACAATGAATCTATGGCTTCTGTTGGAACAGCTAAACCAGAATTAGCTTTACCCAAACAACCTACTAATCAAAACGACAATATTCCCGGACCATTTAATCCCAATCCTAACGAATACTATGTGATGGATGCAAATGGTAACCCTGTTAAAGTTTCTGGATCATTTGGTGGTGCTCAACAATTACAACCCTTACCAATTCCAAAACAACAACCTTCTCAACAAGAAATTCAAATGTTGCAAAAACAAATGCTAGAAAAACAAATGATGGAACAACAATTAAAACAACAACAAATGATGCAACAACAAATGATGCAACAACAAATGATGCAACAACAACAAAATGCTCAAGCTGGTAACAAAGTAAAATTACAACATCCTGAATCTGATGAACAAGATAATGGGTCTGATGATGTTGATATTGAATTAGCTAGAATTCAAGCTAATGAAGATGATAATGTTGCCCAACATAATTTAACAAATTCTGAATTAGCTGAAATTCATAAAAAATTAGAAATGATGAATAATCAAGGTAATTAATAATTAAAATAAAAATTGTTTTTTAAATTATTTATAATCTTATAAAATAAATACCAATGATAAAAAGCATGATATTTTCAAATTTAAAAAATATAAAGATAAGTCCTGAATTAAGATATACTAATTTATTCAGTACCTATAATAATATTTCTAATAACAACCCTTTACACAATAACTATATAAAAGTAAATAATGTTGACAATGATCTTAATAATTATATAAGTAAAGTAATTTCTAATAAAAAATTTAATAAAAAGATTATTAAAATTGTTAAAAAAGAAATTGATCAAGCTAAACAAATAAATAAATCAAATAGTAAATTGGATTATTTAACCAATTCAGAAATTGAAGCAAAAATAAGAAATATTGTCAAAGTTGAAATAAATAAAATAAATGAATTAGCAAATAATAATTTACCTAATGCATATATTGGATCATCTAATGAACCACAAACTAAAACCAATAAACCAAACGAACCAAATAAACCAACTTTATATGATTATAATTTAATGCTTATGGGTGCAGGTTTAGGTATGGGTATTGTTGGTATTCTTTTATCTTAAATTAACTTAATTATATTTAAAGATTTATAATTATATTATATTAATGTCAAACTCAAAAGAATTTAATATTGCTGCAGCAACTGTTAAACAACTTGCTCAAACTCCATCTGATGATGAATTAAAAACACTCTATGGCTTTTACAAACAAGCTGTTTTTGGAGATTGTAACGTTGAAAAACCTGGTCTTATCTATTTTAAAGAAAGAGCAAAATGGGAAGCATGGAATAATAATAAAGGTATGGGAAGTTATGATGCTGAAGTTAAATATATTTTATATGTCAACCAACTCATTCAAAAATATGGCGTTATAACTAATTAAATATTATAAAATTTTTATCTAAATATTTTATAATGAAATACACAATTATTTTTCTTTTAGTTCTTTTAATAATTTATGTTATTTCTGAATGTTTTAATAAAGAAACCTTCTCTGAATCTGAAGAAGGTATGCTTATTTTTAATAGACTTAATAATTCATTAATTAAAAAATATAAAATTGGTAGTTTTACTTCTATTAACGAAGTAGATTTTAAACAATTATTTAGACAAGATAATGTAATTAGAATTATTGTTCCTTCTGCACATTCTGTTAGAATTATCTACAAAGAAAAAGGAACAGACAATTATTCTAAAACTATTGATTTACCCGAAGGATCTCATGATTTATCTAAATTTACTGATGATGATGAAATTGCTCAAATTGATGCATCAAATGAAATTTTAGATAAAAATGAAATTGATCAATCAACTATTGAACAAGATGAAAATTTATCTAAAAAAGTTTATGTTACAAATTCAGAAAATGAAATTTTATACATCTCCAGTAATCTTGATTATTTAAATTGGGATTGGATATACGGTTATTATGGTCTCGGTGATTATTATATTAACTATCCTTGGGGTCGTAGTATTTACTATTACCGTAATTATCCTAGATGGTATAGATACAGACCTAGTCATTTGATTAGACATTGGGGACCAAGAAGAATTTTAGGGACTAACTATTGGGTCAGATCTAGATCTGATTATTATGACTCTTATAATGTTGATAGACGTACTGCACAACGTGCTGCCGATTCTGCTGCTGATCGTGCAGAAAAACGTGCTGATGAAAGGGCTGCTAAACGTGCTAATGCTAAAGCTAAACGTGAATCAGATCGTGATGCTAAAAGAGAAATAAATAAAGATCAAAATAAAAATATTGCTCCGGTTGCAAAAGATAATGCCCCTAAAATATCAAAACCTACTGACAAACAACAAATAGTACCTAAAACAACTAAACCTACTGAAAAACAAGTTGCTAAAACCACACATGCATCAAAAACTAGTAAGCCTGGTGATAAACAAGCAGTAGTCAGACCAGTAGCTAAACAAGCAGTAGTTAGACCTGTATCTAGACAATCATCAAAATCACATTCACCTAGATTAGATGATAATGAAATAAGAAGAAAAAGAAGATAAATGATTTAAATTAAATATATTTATTATTTAAATTATTTTTTATTTTTGGTTTTTGATCCTTTTTTATTAGATCCTTTCTTAGATCCTTTCTTTGATCCTTTTTTAGATCCTTTCTTATATCCTTTCTTTGAACCTTTTTTAGATCCTTTTTTAGATCCTTTTTTAGATCCTTTCTTTGATCCTTTCTTATTTAACTGAGTACTTTGTTCTGTATTTTTTCCTCCTTTTTTTAATACACATTTTGGATCCATTTTAAATGATGATGTGCGGTCGTCACGAGGAACAATATTTAAAACACATTTAGACTTAACCCCATATAATGGTTCAGTACATCCTTTTTCTTTAGTTTCTTTTGAGCTTAAATTATCTGTTTTAATTTCTTTTATTTTTTTAGGGTCTTCTAAACATCTAGATCTAAAATGCTCATATCTATCTCTTACATCTTCATATGTAAGTCCAGAAGCTTTTCCTAACATTAAATTTATAAGTTCATGAAGATCATAAACATATTTAGATAGGGTGTCTCTATTTTTAAATACATCCATCGTTAAAGGTAATTTTGATAAATTATTTGTTAAATTTTCACGACAATACCTACAAGGTAAAATATTTTTTAAGTTATTATAAAAATTAAAATAATAAGTTTTTTGTTCATCTGAAGGATTAACAGGATAATTAAAACTTATAGTATGTAATACATGCCACATTGGAGGCCCCCATACTGATGTCATCATGCCATCTCCAGAATGATAATCAGAATCTGAAAATATATATTTTTTACTCATTATTTATTAGGAGAAAATATAATTTAACTTGTTAATAAAAATTATTATTCCAAATATTTTTTTCTAAATAATTGGCACATTTTTATCGTTTTTGTACCGGTTACAAAATTAAAATCAGGATATAGTCTTTTTATGTTTTGTTCTAAATTATATTCTGGTATAAGAGATAATAATTCAAGTATTTTACTTTTTTCATTTGTTAATGACCAAACAATAAATTCATCATAAGAATCATTTTTTATTATTTGTTCAACCGGTTCTAATTTATATAATAAATCAAAAGCCATATCTTTTTTAATTTCTAAATAAATTTTAAATAATAAAAGAATTTTTGAATCAGTAGGTGATTTTGTATTGGTTTTTTTATTATAAAAATTAAAAACACACACAAATTTTGTACTTATTTTATTCCATCTTTTTATGTTGGTAATTAAAATTTCATCATGATAATTTGTGTTTGAATATTTTATTAAATCAAATGAATATAAAGTTATATAATCTCGCACTGTACTTTCTATTTGATTGTAGTTTTTAAGACTTTTTAATTTATTTAAATTATCCGACCAAACAATTATATGGTCATAATTTTTTTTAATATACTGATAAAAATTTACCATTGAATTTTTAAATCCATACCAAAATTCTTCAATAAAATAATCAGGATCGTTTGGATTTAATATTTGATGGTTCATTATATTAGTCTATATATTTATTTGTTTTTATAACTCTTATATAACTATTTAACATTTTTTAATCAAAATATCCATAAATTTCTTCAGAATTTATACCACCAAATTGTGTTTCAATATTAGTTGGAATAACCATACAACCCTTTAATGGTTTGTAAAAAATTTCTTCCATAGTATTAATACCTTCTTTTTGAATTATTTTAAATTCATAATGATTAGTTAACCATTCAATAACCTTTTCAGAATGAGCTAATCCGGTATGCAAAATCATTGATTTATCAGAATATACATGAATACATGCACAAATATACCATTCCATAATTTCATCTAATAAATCAGAAATGCTAGCCAATGCACTTTTATTTTTAGAAACCATAGTAACTAGTTTTTCATTTAATAAATGATTATATTTTTCCAAAAATTTTTTCCAATTTTTTTTAATTACTAAAAAATGTTTTCCTAATTTGGTGTGTGGTAAATTATCTAAGTTATAATTTGGAATATTTTTTAAAAAGTATTTTTCTTTCATTGAAAAAAAATTATTGATTTTTACCACATATGTTTTTAATACTATGTTATAATCATTAGTATTTGCATTTAAATGTTCATTTGATTCAGATAATATTTCCCAACTAAATGGAATTAAATAAGGTCTTATATCAACTGCTTGAATAATTTTTGAATTTGACAAAAATAAATTTTTTAAATTTTGAGTATGAGGTGAATCAGACCACAACTCTGATAAAGTAAAATCTTCTCTTGGAACTTCTTCAAGTAATATTTTACTTGAACCAAATTTACTTTTAAACCAATCCGACACATTAGTTTGATTTATGCACTGGGGTAATGTATCGTGCATATCAGCAAGAATAATTACTTTTTTGTTTATATTAGTATTTTCTAATAATGTATATCCAATAGTACCATAAATATTTTTCATTTAATAGTAGTAGAAAAAATATTTATTTTATTATTTACATAACAAAATTGTGCCCGCTAATTATTTAAAATTTTTATCTAGTATTTATATAATTAATTTATATATATGAGCAATAATTCTAGTTCAGATGATAATATTAAACAAAATGAATTTAATAGTTTATTTATTGAAGAATCAGAAGATGTAACCCAAAATGAAAACTTAAATTATTTATTTACATCATCTGAGTCTACTGATAGTAAAAAAAAGAAACCAATTAAAAAATCAGCAAGTGTTGACAAAAATCTTTCAAATCAAAAACAGGAAGTTCTTAATGCAACAACTGGAATGTCAATAATTGGAAATCAAATTTCAAATAACATTGAATCTGATAATGATGTACCGGATTTTATTGATAACTCAGATAATAATTCAAATACTCAAACAAATCAAATAAAAAAACCAAAGAGTAAACCTAAATCAAAACCTGAAATTAATATTAAATTAACAGAAGAAAAAGTAGAACAGCAAATTAATAAAAATACTGAAGACATTGAAACAATATCTGAAACACAGACTTCTGAAGAAAAACCAAAAACACCACCTGTATCTCCTAAAGATAATAAAGAAAATGAAAGTGACTCTGTTATTAATAATAAAAATAGAGGTGTGACCAATATGGTTGAAACTATGTTAAAAAAAGATGATTCCACTAATGGTTGGGATCATGATGCAAATGTTACAATTCATAATTGGTACAAGTTATTTAAACAACAAAGTTTTATTTATCAATGGGTTTTAGATAATAACAAAAAAATGTCTGATAGACTAGCAACAGTATCCGTTATAGCATCATCTGTACTTGGAATATTTTCGGCATTTAAACTATGGATAGATAATGATGCAGTTTTTCAAACCGTATCAAATATTCTTTTAATGTTTTTTAACTTTGGAGTTGCATTGTTAACTTCTTTGTCAAAAAGATATATTGACGATCAAAAAAATGAGAAAATTAGAACATATATTGAGGAAGTTGATTTATTTTTGGGTGAAATTGCTGCACAAGTTTTAAAATCTCCTGTATATAGAATGAATGCGGATAAATTTTTTAAATTAAATAATGACAAATATACTAAATTAATTTGTGCTGCACCAAATTTGTCATTAACTGAAATTAGTTTAGGAAAAGAAGAGTATAAAAAATATACCGAATGTTTTGATCATGTTTAGTTATTTATAGTCAAATTAATATATAAATATTTATATATGAAAATCACTAAAGCCCAAGCTAAAAAAATAGCAAAAAATTTTAAAATAAATTTAGATATAATTCCAATTGATGAACTTGTTTATGGACTTAATGTTGAATTAGAACATGGTAAAAAATTTGGAGCAATTACAAATATTACAAATGATAACCTAGCTCTTACTGCCAAAATAGTTTGTGCTCATTTAATTGAATTTCCCGATTATTATTTAAGACTTAAAGCAATGGAAACTAAAGCAGATAAATATTGGAAAAATAAACAAAAGCCTGATATTTTTTTAATTTAAGTGTTTAATTTAAGTGTTTAATTTATTAACTAATAAATTAAAAACCTAACTAATAAATTAAAAATTATAAACTAAATTAATCTGAGATAAATCAATTAATTGTTTTCTTCATCAGATGAACCATATTCTGAATCAGTTTCATATGAATTAGCTTCATCGTCCTCATCTGCTTCCTCAGTTTCACCATCTTGATTGAGTTCGTCAATATTTGCAAACTCTTCAGTTTCATAGATGTAGAATGGTTTCATAATTGGTGAGCTGGTATGGTAGATCCACCAAATACGGGTAAGAAGCTTACCAAGAATACGACTTAAACCAGTAATCTTGGAATGGAAACAAAAGTGTTGGATATGTTTAATCTTGTCACTCAAGTCCATCAAACGATGTCTTAGTTCATCAGTTGCATCTTCTGATTGAAGTTTAACCACAGAATTTTGTTGTATTGACATGAATAACTTGTTATCAATCATAGATGGAACATCAATTTGGAGTTCTTCAATTTGATTCAAAATCTGAGCATAAGGATATGATGACAAAATAGCAGGATCCTTTAGAGCTTGATCTGGATTTTTAGTAGGAACAATTGAAATAAATCGGCAAATAAAATGTGCCAAATCAATTTGATTGTTCTCTTGTGTGTGATCTTTGGATTCAAAAGCAAGTCTCAAATATGGAATGAGAAGAGATGCCATTAAAGATTCATCGCTGTATCTAAGCTTCCAATTCATATGTAGATGATTAACATTATCAGAAATCATAGCAAACTTCCAACCACCCTTAGGAGAATAATTAGAAGTAATATCTTGTAAAAAGTTTTCAGAATCCTCTTGGCAAACAGTTTTATCGAGGAAATTTCTACAAGTGTTATCCCAATTTTGGTTTGTTTCAAACATCTTAGAAAGTTCATTGGCATGAGGAATAGTGTACATAGGATTTGATACACCAGTAACTACAGGAGCTTCACTAATTGACAATTCCTTAATTCGCTTCCATGAATAGCCAGCAAATACAACGTTTCCTTCCTTATCCAGTCCACGACGACCTGCGCGACCAGACATTTGATGAAACATCATAGGATCCAAATCATCTTCTAGTTTTTCATCACGAATAACAACCACTGTTCTGAATGGCATACTTACACCAAAAACCAGGGATTGATCACTGAAGACAATTGCCAATTGTTTTTGACAAGCTAATGATTGGACAAGACGAAGGTAAGGATCAGGAAGACCTTTAGCATAAACACCAACACCACGCCAGAGTAACTTAATCATAAAATGATAATAGTCTCCGGTATTTGGAAAGTATTTCTTCAAGTTGTACAACCAATCTTCAATAGTTCCTTCAGTAAAATACTGGTTGGAGTTAAAATTGAAATCAGGATGAGGTTCTTGAATAGAAGGAACACTAATAATCTTTTGTTCAATTGGTGCAACAGAAGAAGTACCGTAGGCATCTTTCTTAAGTTTAGTTTTACCCATCATTTGTCTCATTTCTTTCTTATCACCTTTTTTGTCATCACCAGATGCTGATGCTAACTTTTCATTCTTCTTTTCAAGTCTACGAGCAGCCTTTGCATCCTTAATACGTTTAGCAATCAGTTTGGGATGAGTGTCATATTCCAATTTTTCAATGTTTCTTGCAAAATCACGAGCAATACGTAAAGTTGCAATAGTGTTCTTTTGAAAGATAATGGCAGGTGTTTTGTCTTCAGACTTTAACTTAAATGCCAACTTAATCAAATCAATAGAACTGGAAGCAAGAGCCTCTTGTTTATATTGATTGACAATTTCGATAACAGCATCACGATCAGTAGTATACTTGTCAGCAAGAAATTCAATTAGTTTACTGAACCAAAGATTTGCATCATCTAGTTCAATACGTTGGGTAACTGAAAAACGAACATATGGATCAAGTTCACCAATATCAAACTTGGACTTTAATTTCATTGCCAAGTCCCAAGCATTGGGTGGTGTAGGTTGTAGTGACTTGTTACAAATTGATTTATCAGCAATTTGAGATTCTTCAACAAGTGCTAACGGATGCAAGCAAACTAAGTTATCAGATTCAGAATCATAATAGTATCTTTGAAGATTGAAAAATCTCTTGTCACAAGTTACTTTAACAACATTCTTATTAGGAGACAATGACTTAAACCAGTCTACGATTTCATCAGTATTACCAATAGTAGCCGAAAGAGCTAAAATAGGCACATCGGGAAGAACTTTAGCAATATGTTCCATTGCACTTCCTTCTGGTTTTCCAATCATATGAACTTCATCAAAGATAATCCACTTAAACTGGTTTTTAACAAAAGGCAAGAAATCAAGGATAGCATCGGCTGTACCAACAATTGCAGGAGCACGATTTAAAATCTCAATCATTTCATCCCTTGACGGACTAGTTTGATAAGTTGTTGTTACAATCGGTACGTTATAGTTTACAATGTTTCCAATGTATGCAGACATTTGCCACGCAAGAGCATCAGTTGGAACAACAAACAAAACTTTACCTTTGGTAGTAGCATATCCGGACAACACTGATTTACCAGCAGATGTAGGAGCATTTACTACAATACTATTAGCAAGATCAATATGATTGACAACTTCAATTTGCCAGTCGTCGAACTTTCTGAATCCTTTGCCATTAAGAGGTGGCATCTGAGAATGGAACTTGTTGAATTGTAGCTGAATAATATCAAGCTTAGTAACAATAGCTTCCATTTGGGATATTTGTTTTGAATAATCTTGACGAATTTCAGGAGTTAGTTCAAATTGATCTTCCATCAAACGCAAATAGATATTAGCAACAAGTTCTTTGTTACCCTTTTGCAGTTGATAGTTTAGAGTTTCAAGTAAGAGACGAGTACGCCCTTCCTTGGTATGAGGTTTAGCTGCAAGTCCCTGCTTTTTAATAGCAATTATATCATCTCTAATAGCATTACTCATTTTTTGAGTATGATTATCATAAATAATTTTTTCGAAGGACCTTAAAACTTCGCCTTTTTCTACTTTTTCAACAATAATTTCTTCTTTTGATAACTCAGGAGAAATATATTGATGAACGTTCCGAGGATTAAAGCCATTTTCCGGACGCATAGATACTTTGATCCCTGCTTCTTCATCCGGATTAAACTTTTTCTGGAAGAAACTGTATTCCCAATTGCCTTTATTATCTTTGTAGGCTTTGCGGCGCAGTTCCTCCTTTTCCTTACGATTGGCCTCGGAGGTATTGGTATTGGTATTATTATTAGTATATTTAGCTGAATACGACATTACAAACCCTTATTTATTGTGAAATTAAAGATTATATTTCAATTTTTTTATAATACTATTGTATTATAAAAAATTATATCGCAGGAATAAGAATTAATAATTCTTGCCCTTACAGACAATTTTTTTATAATTGTATTATGTTTATAATTTGACTGTTACAAACTAATATATTATAAAAAAATGGTTTATCTTTTAATTAGATAATTGGTCTTGATTTTGAGCAATATCACATAATAGTGATCTTACAGTCAAATTAAGATGACCAGAATATTTAATTAACTTATTAATTATTACTTGGTCTGAAACATTTAGTCCAAGATGCTTAATTTTTACAACAAGTTCTTGATAAACTTTTAATTCGTCTTCTGTTAGTTGATCATATGTTTTAACAGGAACTAATGATTGTTCAATTACATTACCGTTTTGAATGTATTGAGATAATGTTGCAAACATATCAGGCCTACGCAAATAAATTCCAATTAAATTTTTAAAGTCTGGATCTGCAAAAAGACTTACAGATTTCACATTCATAATTTCAATTAAGTCTGGTGTTAATTGGGGAATAGTATCTGGTTCCTTTGAAGTAATTGGTTTACAAATTTCTGGATCAGGATTTATAGTTTCTTGTTCTGTTTTATTTGTTTGAACAGTTTCAGTTGAAACATCAGACTCTGATGGCTTTCTAACCTTTTCCACTTCAGAGCCTTCATTCATAAAAATAGTTAATAGTTTGGTGCGTACTTCTTTATCTGCTGTAAACACAAAAATTAATCTATCTTCATCAGCCCTTACATCAAAACTTTTTTCTGGAATTTTAATTTGTTCAGAATCTGTAATGAATTTAATTTTTTCAATGTCTTCTTGTGTTAAATTCCAGTGAAGAAATAATTCGTGTAATAGTTTTAGATTAATTGGACCCTCAAATGGATCCCTAATCTGATAGTATTTGTTATCTTGCGTAAATCCTACTAATTTTAGTACTAAAGGCATTAGGATTAAGATTTAATAACATAATCCAACAAATTATCAATTTTTTGCACGTTTATAATTTTCCATGTTTTTAATTATTTTTATATTGAATTGATAAATATTGAAATTTTTTAATCAAATAGTATTATTAAATTAAATAATGGTAAAAACTATAAATATAATTAATAACCAAATATACCTAGGGGATCAATCTGATCCTACAACATTTACTAAAATTGATCCCTCAAATATAAAATCTCAAGGTTTAAAGTTTTTTAATATGGATCAAGTTGATGACTGTTTTAATATAATTTCAAGTCCGGTTAGAGCCAAATTATTAGTCGGATATTTTAGTACAAGTCAACAAGTCAAGTTTGGTAAAACTAAATCTGGTAATACTATCTACCAAGTTACAACATTTGATCCAAGTTTACCATATTTTTTAGTTCCTTATGGAGGTAAATTAACTGGTAAAATAATCGTGGTATTTAAATTCAAAGATTGGGCTAGTTCACTACCTTCAGGCGAAATTGTTAATGTTATTGGACCATATGATGATTCAAACTTGATTACATCTCTTCAATATATTAATTCTGTTTATAGGAAAAACATGTTCAAATCACCACAACCTAATTTAAATCCTGTTGAAGTAGATATTAAAAGACCAACAGTTAACTCAACTATTTTTTCAATTGATCCTCCTAATTGCTTGGACGTAGATGATGCAATGTCTGTGGATGAAACAAGTGATGCTTGGATTGTTGGAATATATATTGCCCAACCTATTTGTTGGTTAAGTGAATCAGAACTTGTAAATAGAGCAAAAGATTCATTTTCTACCCTATACAATCAAAACTTTGCACCAAATAATAATTTATGGGGAGACAAAATTACTGAATTCGCTAGTTTAACTCAAAATATGGAAAAACCTGCTTATCAAATTAAGTTTACAATTAACAAAAAAACATTAGAAACTATAGATATAACACACGGTCCTGTTAAAATTACAAATTCAATTAAAACAGATTATGATAATTGTTTAAAGTTTCCAATTATTGAAAAACTTTTTGATATAACTACAATTTTATCACCCAATACTATTGATACACACCAATTGGTTAGTTTTTGGATGATTAAAGCAAATAATTTTCTTGGTACATGCGAAGAAATAAAAAAATTAAATATTCCATATCGTGTAATGAGCTCGGAAAATAAATCAACTCACGAAACATGTTATGATAATATAGAACCAAAAATAAAAAATATATTTTTGAATCGTCTAAATGAATCAGCAACTTATCAAATTGACAATCCAATTAATTTTCATGGTGGACTTGAAATGTTTGATTATATTCATTTCACATCTCCAATTAGAAGGATAGTTGATTGTCTTATTCATTGGTGTATTACTTATAAAGTGAATTTTAAAGATCTTTTAGAAAAATATAATTTGACTATTGATCAGATTAACCAAATTGATTCAAATACTAAAAAATATCATCATAATATTGATTTGCTAGAAAAAATAAATACTTGGGTTTGGTTTGAAACTGATCCTAATTTTAGTGCTAATGATAAATCTGAAACTTTACTTGAAGTTAATGGCTGGATTTACTCCAAGTCAACCAGTGAAAATAAATGGACTATTTGGTTTGATTATATTGGCTTTCAAAAAGTTAAAATGTGGGATAATAAATTTAATTATTTAAAAGACGATAAATTTATGGAGACAATTAACCAAATTAAAATTGGAGATAAAATGAAGTTTACAATATATAAAAAAAAGGGCTTTTTACCCAAAGAAAAAATATTGATAGTTTCACCTCTTAATTTATTATAACCTTATATATAATGAAAGGCTTTAGAAATATAGGAAATACTTGTTACCTTAATTCTGGTCTCCAAATGTTAGTTCAAAATGTTGAGCTTTGTGCGCTGATTTTGAAATATTCGGCGGAATCAGAATTATTAAAAAAAATTGGAGAATTCATTAATGATTATTATTCAGATTCAGCCAATGTTCTTGTGCCTAGTGAAATTAAAAAAATAGTTCAGGAAAAACAAGATCTGTTTGCTGGATATGGTCAACAGGATTCAACCGAATTTATTATTTATCTTCTTGATACCATTGATGAAGAGATTAAGAAGATCGATAAATCTTCCAGAGGCATTGAACCAATATTTGGAATTAAATTTAATAGCAGAATTAAGTGTAAGCTTCGCGAATGTTTAAAAATTTATAATAAAACCGAACACAATAACTTTTTACTATTAGATATTAATAACGAATGTACAAGTTTAGAAGACGCATATCACAATTATAAGTCTGGAGAAAAATTAGAATCAGATGATAAATATTATTGTGAAAATTGTCAGGCAAAAAGAGTTGCATCAAAACGTAGTACTATTGAGGAATGGCCTCAGTATCTATTTATTTGGTTAAAAAGATTTAGACAAAACGGAAGAAGATTTTTTAAAAATTCACAAGAATTAGATATTCCATTTGAATGGAGACATGGAAATCATTTACAAGGTGCGGTTATTCATTATGGTGATCTCGGTGGTGGACATTATGTATATTTAGGAAAACAAAATAATAAATGGTACCTATTTAATGATTCAACCGTTTCCGAAGTTACTAGTGAAAAGGAGATCAAGTCTTTATTAGCCAAAGCTTATTGGTTGTGTTATAAAAGACAGTAAATTTTTTTATATTAGTTTATTTAGATACAATTATAAAAAATTATCTATACTAATGTTAATGTGCGAATACCTAATAAAATCTAAATTAGGAAATATTAATATTATGGAAGGTATTGAATTAGAAAAACCGAAAGCACTTATTATACATGTTCATGGTGTAGGTTCACATTTTCAATTTGTTTATCCAAATTTAGACGAATTTATTAATAGAGATAAATTTTTATCCAAGTTTAATTTTAAATCTGTTTGTTTTGAGTTTTATGGTCATGGTAAAAGTGACGGTATTAAATGTTGTATTTATGATTTTAATGATCTTGTAGATGATCTAAGCAATGTGGTTATACATTTCACAAGCAAATATCCAGAACTTCCTATTTTTTTATTTGCGGAATCAATGGGTGCTGCTGTTTGTTTAAAATTTATTATTAAAGGAACTAATACTGAAAAAATAAATGGGATGGTTTTTATTAGTCCAATGTGTGGAATCGACGATCATCTAAAACCGGGTCCAGTAGTTACATCTTTTCTTATGTTAATTAGTAAAATTGTTCCAACTTGGAAATTAGCAACAACTACAAAAAAAATGGGAATGGAAAATGTAATCAATAAAGAATACATTGATGCTAGAGATGCTTGTCCATATGGATATAAAGGATCGCATCGTTTAGCCACTGTTAGAGAATTATATAAAACTAGTTTATGGTTACCAAATAATGCCCATCTAATAAATAAACCTATACTAATGTTTCATGGACTTCATGACAAAATAACAACACCGATTGGTACTAAATTTGTTTATGACAAAATTCAAATTAATAATAAAGAGCTTGTGTTATTACCAAATTCTGAACATTGTTTACTAGTACAAGACAATTCCGATGACCTAACTCCCAATTTTATATTAGTTAAAAGTTTGGACTGGCTTAATAAACAAAACAAAAATTGAAAATTATTTCATTATAATATATTTATTATCTTATAATGTCTAATTATATTAAAATACACAATGATAATTATACCGGAGATCATCCACCCCAATACTATAATTTTCCATACCCACTAGATCATTTTCAATTACATGGATGCAAAGCAATTGCAGATAATGAAAATATTCTGGTCACCGCGCATACCGGATCTGGTAAAACTGTTTTGGCATTATATGGAATAGCTAAGGCCTTGAGTGAGGGAAAAAAAGTTATTTATACTAGTCCTATTAAAACACTATCTAATCAAAAGTATGCGGAATTTAGTTCACAATTATTTGGTCCTGATTCTAATTTTACTGGTAAAACTATTGGTATTATGACTGGGGACATTAAAATAAATCCAGTTGGTGATCTACTTATTATGACAGCGGAAATTCTTCGTAATAGTTTACTTAAAAAGCAAGATGAAGAAATTTATGAATGGACATTTAATCCAAATGATGTAGGTTGTGTTGTTTTGGATGAAGTACATTTTATTAATAATCCCGAAAGAGGCAAAGTTTGGGAAGAAATTATTATTAACTTGCCAAAAACAATTCAATTAATTATGTTAAGTGCTACTATTACCGGGGCTGAAGAAATGGCGCAATGGGTTGGAAATTTAAAACAAATTAATTGTCATCTTATGTCCACACTAAAAAGACCAGTACCTTTACAACATGGTATTTGGTTCCAAAAACATCAAAAAGATAATGATGGAATTCCAACAGAAGGTAAAATTAATTATTTTCTGTATGGGGATCGTGACTGGAAAGAAGGTGTGTGGACAAAATGTCAATCTGATATTATCAAATACTATTCTAAGCATCAATTTTCAGTGGATACATTTTTTAACTGTATTAAACATTTGTATGATAATAACATGACTCCGGCTAATGTCTTTTTATTAAATAGATCAATGTTAGAGTCTTATGCCAAAAAAATACCATTTCAATTTACTGATCATCAAGAACAATCGCAAATCAAAACAATATGGAATAAACATTTGCTTAGATATAAAAAATTATACGAAACATCTAGTGATTGGGTTCAATTATTTGAACTAGTAACCAAAGGAATTGGTATTCATCACTCTGGGATGATTCCTATTTTAAAAGAAATTGTTGAAATACTTTATTCTCAAGGATTAATTAAAGTTTTACTTGCAACCGAAACTTTTGCGATGGGTGTTAATATGCCTACCAAAACAGTTGTATTTTGTCAACTTACTAAATTTGATGGTGTAAATTCTAAGAGACCATTGAGACCAGAAGAATATGGTCAAATGGCTGGACGAGCTGGAAGAAGAGGTAAAGATCCCGTTGGTCATATTGTTATATTACCTACTCTCGACTTTATGGGAGAATCAGAAGCAAAGTCAATGATTATGTCACCACCTCAAAAAATTGCTTCAAAGTTTTCAATTGATCCAATTTATATTCTAAAACAAATATCATATTTATATGGAACTGAAGATAAAGTTTCTATGTCAGAATTCACTGATAAAATTCTACAAAACTGTAAAGATTCATTATTTAGTCATCAAGATCATAAACAATTTGTTGAACTTGAAAAAGAATATAATGAGTCAGTTAAGAAAATTAAATTAATTGAAGAATCTAATAAAAATATTCAAGAAAACCTTGATGTTTATAAAAAAGTTTTGGAAATTGAAAGAAAACTAAAACCAGATGGATTTATTAAAGTAGCAGCTAAATTTGAAAAAAAATTAACCAGTGAGAAAAACGAATTGCTAAAAAAGCTGGATTTTGAAACAATTGACAAACTTAAAAAATATTTTGAATTAAAATCTTGTGTTGACAATCTATTTAATAATTTGGTTGTTAACAACAATAAAATTGAAAGTCAAGTGAATCTCATTTCTGGGTTCTTAATTGAATCCGGTTGCTTAGGTGAAGATTTAGAATTAACAAAGTTTGGTAAAATAATTAGTGAAATTAACGAATGCAATCCATTTTTACTTGGTGAACTAGTTCAGTCTAAATATTTTGATGGACTTGAATTTTCTGATATAGTTGGTGTTCTATCCATGTTTATTAATGAAGGTAAAAGTTCTGAAGAAATTTACGTGGATGATTTAATTTGTGGGGAAAATTGTAAAAATATTATTTATGACCTTGAAAATTACATTCAAAGTTATTGTGAAAAAGAAACAGAACTTAATAACAAAATTCCATTTCCTTCTTGGTTAGATTGGAACTTGGATTTGAGTACATTTAATTCTGCTAAAGAATGGGCTGAAGGTAAAAGTTGGACCCATGTATCTGCTAGTTTTAATTCGTTCCAAGGTAACTTTATTAAAACTATTTTACGAATTACAAATTTATTAAAAAATATTGAATCAATTGCTAAAATATTTTCTAATGTTGATTTGTTAAATAAACTTGATGGTTATCAAGAAAAATTAATTAGAGATATTGTAATTACTGACTCTCTATATTTAATTTAATTTGTTAATTTGATAATTTTCTACCAATTGTATTATCTTTATTATCTAAAGTTCTCACACCTGCATCAAATGGTACATCTGATTTTCTAATTTTTTCTAAATCATGTTTTATAACTACTTTTTGATCAGATGGTTCTTCAATTATTTCTTTTTTAGAACTTTTAGCTGGTTTAAAAATATTTAAAACAGTTGAAGATATTTTTGATAATAAATTTTTAAAAATATTATTAGATTCTCCAGTTTTTTTATAAACACCATTTGAGTCAAAATTAATAAAGTCGTTAATAATTTCTTTAATTTTATCCGCAATGTTTGGATTTAAAAAATTCAAGCAATAAATAATAACAATAATATAAATTAATGCTTTACCAATATCCCAAACTATATCTAATAATTTTGAAGAAAACATAAATAAAATTACTACAATTAATATGGTGCCTTTATCAAAAGATCCATTATTTTTTGATTTTGGTATTATATCTTTTTTTTGTTCCATATATTTAACATATAAAAATATTTTTATCTAATAATTAATATATAAATGACATTTGATGAAAATAATGACTATACTAAAAAATATTTAAAGTATAAAGAAAAATATCTTAAATTAAAAAAGTTAGAAGAGGAAATGAACAAAAAATCTATGGTAATGACTGGAGGTGGTAATAAAGACAAAAAAACATTGGCTTTATTCAAAGCTGAATGGTGTGGTCATTGCAAAGCCTTTAAATCCACATGGGAAGACTTAAAAAATGAAATGGATACTAAAGTAAAATTTGTAACTTATGACTCTGAAGCTAATAAAAATGAAATTCAAAAATTTCAAATTCAAGGTTTCCCAACTTTAATCTTATTATCCGGTAATAAGGCTGTTGAATATGTTGGTCCTAGAGATTCAGCAAGTATTAAAGAATTTATTAATCAATATTAAAATTACAATTGCTTATAATCATATAAAATATTTATTTGATTATAATAAAATAAAATTCTAACAATTTCCATAGCACTCAATATAGCTTTCAGATATTGTTGAACTTTTTGGTTCATCTGCTAAATTTAATTTAATAATATTATCTTTTTTATCCACTTCTTTTTTCTTTTTACTAGCCTCTTTTTCTTCATTTAAATATATTCTTTGTGATTTATTTTTATTATCTGATTCATTATTAGTATTTGTGTTAGTATTTGTATTGGTTTCAATTTTATTTTCTAAATTTAATTTTATTATTTCTTTTTCATTTGTTTTTAATTTACTACCTAAATTTAAACCAGCTCCTTTTTTAACTTGTTTATTAGAACCTATTTCATCAAAACTAACTATATTGGGTGTAAAATTATAATTATCATTTTCAGATTCAGAAGATAATTCCATATGATTTATACATTCGACAATTTTGTCAATGTTTGCAATTTTAGTTTGCAAATTACTATATATATTTGATACTGTATTATACTCGTTAATATTCGTTAGTTTTGCCAAATTTGATAACATTAGAGAAGATTCTTTTATTTCTTTCTTTTTAATTTGTGTACACTCTTTTAATAATTTGTCTTTTGTTTTTAAATGCCATTTCTTATTTTTTTTATTAAATATATATAAATCTGATTTTGTTGATAAGTTAATTAAATTTTTTAGATTATTATTTTTAAATAAATTTTCCAATAAATTCTTATCAACAGATGAATAATATTCATTTAATTCTTTTGAATCACTCATTTAAATTTATTAAGAATTTTTATTTTAATAATTTTAAACTTATTTATTTATTTTTGTTTTTAGTTATCAGGATTATTAGATAATAGAATTTGAAGATATAACATATATGGTAGAAATATATTTTGGATTTTTTTATTAATTAATAAATTTTTTTGATTATTTTTATCTTCATTCGATAGTAATGATGGATCTGATTGTATAATATATTCTTCATATATATCTTTTGATACAGCATCTAAATTATTTAAACCATTATTAAATTCTACTAATTTTTCTAAATAACTAATTTGTTTGTTATTATCAAATGATTCTGAATAATTTTTCATTTTAATAAGTTTATCTTTAATTAAATCTACTTTTACTATTAAATTATCAAATAATTCGGTTTCATTTATATTTATGTTCATACTTATTATTATTTTATAATACCCAAATCTTTAAGTCCTTCAAGAATATTTTCATAATTATTTCCTTTGCTATTAGATTGTTGTTGATTTTTATGTTGCGAGCCTCTTTTTAATTCTTCATATGTCTCTATATAGTTTGTTCTATTTGTTTGTTGTAAATTAGTATTTTCTGATTGATTAGCAGATACCCTATTTGATTGAGATACAGGATTATTATTTATTACTTTTGTTTGAATTGGTTTGTATAGACTATCTTGAACAAATCTTTCTTTTTCTTTATCATTTATTAAACGTTGTATATCAACTTTATCAAGTGATTGATCGTTGCATATTACTAAATCTTTTTGACTACTAATTTTATCAGGTACTACTCCAGTAATTGGATTATAAATTAAATTAGTCATATCAAACTTTGTATTGTCTCTTTCGACTTCTTTATTTTTTAGTCTTGGTTTAATATCCGGATTGAATTTTTCTTTTTTTAACTTAAAAAAAATATTATTCTCCATTATATATTTAAGTATAAAGAATAAAATTTTAAGTATATTATTAGATAATTATGGATTTATATGAAATATTAGAAATTAAACCAAATGCTTCTGAAGTTGAAATTAAGAAAGCATATTTAAAACTTGTTAAAATTTATCATCCTGATAAAAATAAATCTAAAGATGCTTCTGAAAAATTTCAAAAAATTCAGTCAGCATATGATATTCTTATTAATGATAAGACAAGACAAGAATATACTAAAATGAATCAAGAAGATAAAACTGGATTCGTTAATATATTAGAAAAGATCATAAAAGAAAATTTTGATTTAAATGAACTTAAAAAATATGGAATTGACTTGGATAAAAATGACTTTGATTATTTAGAAAGAAATTTTATGAATTTTTTTCGTGCGATTAATGTTTCAGAATTATTGGATTTTTTTAAAAAAGGCGTCGTTCATAAAAAAAATTTTAATAATATCGTTAACTGTTCTGAGTCTGATATGGATATTTATGATGAAACTGTTGCTGAATATTATTATACTTTGCCTATCGGCATACAAAAAGTATCGCCACTAGATATTAAAATTGATTTAAATATAAAGCTTGGCGACATTGCTGTTAAAAATAAAAGAAAAATTAAAATTAAAAGAAATGTAAATGGAACTCTTGAAACATCAACATTTGTGTTTAATTTACAAACCCCATATGTTGTTTTTGTTGGAGCCGGTGACTCTAAAAATCAAGATTATGGAAACTTAATTGTTAAACTAAATTTACCAAATAATTTATATTGGAATAATAATTTAATCTTAATAGAACAATCAATGAGTTTATATGAAATGATCTATGGAATGGATATTTGTTTAGATTTAGGAGAAGGAAAAAATATATCAATACAAAATTGGGTACCAAGTAGAGATGGTGTTTTTATTGAAATATTTAATTCAAATAATAAAAATATAGAATCTAATTTTATGTTAAACAATTATAATTTAGCTATTAAATTATTTTTAAACTATGAAGATACCGAAGAAAAAGAACAAATTTTAAAACAATATTTTTCTTAAATTAAAATAGTACACAATATTTTTCCTAATTAAATATAATTAGTAAATGTCTTGGTCTAAATTTACCATTGATCATATTAAACTTTTGAAACCTTATTTTTATAATTTAGATGAATCATCTGAAATATTAAAGTCTATAAAATCTGAAAGAGATAGAATAAAAGATTTTATTAGAACTCATCATATCAATTTAACTGTTAAATCACTTGAACTAGATGATGTTAAAAAACTTGATGAAAAAGTAAAAGAATATGCTAGTGTAGATTGGGTTGATAAAACCTCTCTTTTAAAAGATGTTAATAAATTAGATACTAACTATTTAATTTCATGGCCTAATGTATTTAATCAAAGTAAAATAAACAAACTACATGTTAAATGCATGGGACATAAAATAAAACCAATATTAAAAAGACTTAAAATTATTATTTACTTGTTAGAATTTCTTAAAATAAAATCAAATAATGATAATCAAACAATGGATATATATTTGGTTTTGTCAAATTTGGAAAAAATATTTCCTGAAAATAAACAAATTATTGGGGTTAAAAATGCAAATACTGGGTATACCGATTTCCAAAAAAATATTATTTTTGTTTGGAGATGGGAAGAATACGAAAAAGTTTTGTTTCATGAAGTTATTCATTATCTTGATCTCGATAAAAGAGACGATCACGTTGAACATATAGCCGATATCAAAGGACCTCATAGTTATTATGAAGCAATTACAGATGTGTTTGGAATATATTATCATGTAATTTATTTATCTTTAATATCCAAAATAAAAATTAAAACATTATTGGAAATTGAACTTAGCTTTATTAGAAACCAAGCAATGATATTAAATGATTATTTAGGATTGGGTAATTGGAAAGATCAACCTGACAAAATAATTAAACAAACAACACCAGCCTTCTCCTACTATATTTTGAAATATTTAATTTTTGAATATTTTGTCAATCACAATATTAATGAAACAAAAGATTATAATGAATTGCTTCGAAAATCACTTGAACAAGGTTTTACTGTCAAACCTCATAATAAAATAAAATCATCAAGAATGAGCTTGCTACAATTAGAATAAATATCTTAACTATACTTCAATATCTGAATTATCTTTAATTTCTTTAGTCACTTTCTTACGGTTATTATAAATAATTAATTTAATATCATTCTTTTTAAGATCTCTATAAGCAGAATCCTTTTCTATTTGTTCTTTTAACTTGTCCAGAATGTCTTTAGTTTTTTCATCTAATTCACCTTCCAATTCTTCATAAAATGAATTTATATCGCACATACGCGCATCTACTATATCTTCTAATAGATCATCTTTTTTAGTTGCCACATACTGTTTCTTTTTTTCATTATATTTATAACCAATTGTGTTTTGAGTATTTGTTATTAGTATGTTTTTAAACTGAGGATACTTGTCATTAAAATGAGCATATTCAACTAACTGTGGTAAACTGCCGTATTTGTATTTGAGAATATTCATTTTTTCTTTTTTACTAAATACTTCGGTAAGATTTTCATGGCCTAATGCTATAACATTAAATGTATTGTTATTTGTTATATTATTGTTATTATTTGTAATGTTGTTTTCATTAATAGTATTATTATCACCATTAAGTTGTTTATTAATTTTCTGAAGTGTTTTAGGATGCACTTTACAGTTTTTATTTATCATTTCTTTTAATAAATTTTTCATTTCATTGATTTCCTCTGACTGTTTTTTTAATTGTTCATGTAAAAAATCTTGATTATTAATTTTACATTTTTGCTGATGTTTAAACTTGGACTGTTTATGTTTATAAGACGTTCCACAATAATTACATGTATATTTGCTTTCTGTTTCCACATCTGGTAAGTCTTTTTTGGCTGACTTTTGGCTGACCGGTAAGTCTGTTTGGCTGACTTTTGACTGACCGTCTGTTTTATGATATTTATTAACGTGATTCCATAGACTCTGTCTTGTCTTATAAGTCTTATTACATGTTTTACATACAAGTGTACAGATATTATCCGAATTCATTATAATAAGATATATTTTAATCTTTAACTATTTTTTAAATATTTGAAAAAATGTATTGTACACCTAATGTACACTAAAGTGTACGTACACTTTTAAAGCCCGGAGAGAGAGAGGACGGTAAAAAACTTTTATTTTTTAAAAATTTTTAGCCAACAAATGAAAATTAACTTATAAATTAAAAACTAAAAATAAATAATATATTATATATGAACAATATTATCTATGAGGTTATTGAGCATTTTAAAATAAACCACCCAAATACCGATCTTATAAAATGGAATAAAGTTACCAAATCACTTGAAAAGATAAAAACGAAAAAAGATTTAGCAATGTTTTTAAATAAATACCTGTTACCCAGACTAAATGACAATTTCCATAGTAATTTTAAAATATATGACGGTAAAAAATTATATACAAGTACACACAAAGTTGAATATAGAAAATCTCTTTTTAAAAAAGCTTACAATAAACCAGAAAAATACTTTAATGAAAAACTTGACATAAAATATTTGGAACAACAAAACATTTTATATATTAATGCACCCAGAACTTGGAACGTTGCTTATTGGAATGAATATTTCACAACCTTAAATACAGTCCTAAAAAAATATAAACAATATGCTGGGATTATTTTTGATCTCAGCGAATGTCTTGGTGGATATTATGCACCTATCATCGCACCATTTCATCAAATATTTGGACATACGATTATAGCCCACGGAATTAATAAATCAAATAATGATAACTGTTTTACTCATGTGTTAAAGAAAGGTAAGATATCAGATCCAGATTCATGGATAAAACAAATTAACTTTAATCCAAACAAGTTATCAGATAATAAAACTAGTCCAGTAAAAATAGCGGTTATAATAAGTGCATATACTGGATCAGCTGGTGAATTTGCTACATTATTTTTTAAATCAAGACCAGGTGTAAAGATATTTGGTGAAAAATCAGCTGGGCTAGCAACTTGGCAAAATGTTCATCAACTTGAATCAGATAAAAATTCAAGTTTAAATATAGGTTTGGCATTTGCAATTGATAGAGATGGTAAAGTATATGATAAGAAATATTATGTGGAACCCGATGTTAAAACAGCTAAACCAGTAACAGAAGCTATAAAATTTATTAGTTCAAAAATTTAAAATAATAAATTAGTTAATATTCATTTAATAAAATAATTTTAATTAATTGGAAATCAAGTTAATTAATTTTAAACATCAATTTCTTTTTCTTCTTTCTTAGGGTAGAAAGTTTTAAGGAATGATTGGAATTCGGTAAATTTAATAACTTTACCTTCACCTTCTTTTCCAAGACCAAGTGCTTTAGCAGTTGCTTTGTCAAGAGTAGTGTTTTGACCATCTTTAAGTTTGAGTTCAGTAAACTTGTTGTTAAGTGCACTCATAACTTTAGGACGAGCCATGCATGAACCATCTTCAAGACCAAGGAATTTAGCTAACACTTCGGGAACAGGTTGTTCGCGGTTGAAGCCACCATTAACATTACCTTTACGTTTAGGTTTTGATTTAATGGCTTTGTTGACTTCATCATTATGAGTTTTGCTAAGAACTTTAACAATAGCAGTTACTTGACGTTCAAATTCATTACGAGTTTTTTCTTTAGCTTTGAGTTGCTTTTCCATTTCACTAATTTCTTTGTTGACATCTTTAATATCACCACGAAGAGACTCTAATTTTTTAGTGAGTTCTTCAAAAGATTCTTTGGGTTTCTTTTCTTTGGTTTTCTTTTCAGCAGCTTCTTCTTCAGAGTCGTCAGATTCAGATCCAGAAGCATCATCTTCATCGTCATCATCTTCTTCATCTTCGTCAGAATGTTCTTCAACTACTTCTGCTTTTTTAGTTTCTTTAGCCTTAGCTTTAGATTTAGCAGCAGATTTAGTTTCTTTAACTTCTTCTTCATCAGATTCAGGTTCAACTACTTTCTTACCTTTGGTGGTTTTAGAAACAGTTTGTTTGACTTCTTCGTCATCAGATTCCACTTCTTCTTTCTTAGTTTGTTTAGATTTGGAAACTTTAACATCTTCGGTTTCAGCTTTCTTAGTATCTTTATTATTTTTAGATGGCATTACATATAAGGTCATTGAAGCTAATTATTATTTTTATCAATTTTTTTTATTATTGATAATACATAATAGGGGTTTTATAAGGGTTTATAAGGGGTTTATAAGGGGTTTATAGTGGTTTATAAGCGTAAATAATGGTTTATGTATATATTACACATTATAGACCAATTATTAGTGCTTTTTACTGCGAATTGTAGGCTATTATATAAACCTATTAGTTAAAATTAAATGATACAATGATTTTATCTGCTTTAGGCTCCGAAAATGTTAATAAACCTGTTTGTACTGGCTTGTTAAACATATAACTTGATGACGATGTAGTATTGGATAAAATAGGTGTTTTTATTAATTTTTTGGATTTTAGCTCTTTTTTCATTTTCTTTTTGTCATTTTTATTCTTTTTATTCATATCAGCTTCAATTGTATCTTGATTAATACAAATATAATCATATACTTTTTTAGATATGAACCATTTAAAAAAATTTAATTGTCCAATAGTTGTAATAACACAATTCTCTCCCATAAAATAAGGAACTCTATCTCCTCTACTAAATGGATCAAAATGTTTTTTCTGAAATGCTTTCAATTGTTGTTTATATGATGTATGAACATTAAATGTTTGTTCAACTTCATTTTCTTTTAACTTGTAATTTATTTTATTATTTTTTGAATATTTGGTAACAAAGTGATCAATAAGTCTTATTGATACTTTAGATTCAGAATTTATTATAGGAATAAATAAATTTGTATTTTCAGCTTCTTCGTAAAATTTTTCTAATGATTTGATAATCATGTTTTCTTGGGAAGTGATTTGAATATTTTTAAACACCTCCTGATTTAATTTAGTAGACTCTGAGATTGACATCTTAGATTCCTTATTATATTTAAAATAGGAGAAATGTCTTTAAATGTTTAAACTAATTAATTTTTTAAATTATATTTAGGTATAACTAATTTAATAAACTAATTTATTGTCGATCATCATCTGATGTTTCTGCATCAACATTTGGTGTAGATGAATCTTCGAACTCTTCTGATTCTTCATCAGAATTATCACTAGATAATTTTGTTCCTAAATCAATTTTTAAAACATTAGTGTTTGTATTATTTAAAATATTTAAATCAACATCTGATGTTTTTTGTTGATCAGATTCAAGATGTTTCATTAAATCATTTAATTCTAGTTGTGATGTTGAATCATTAGAATTTTTGTTTTTAGGTAATCCATCTACTTTCATAAAAATATTATTATTGATATCAGTATCTGGAACATCAAAATCATTTTCTTCATCTGATTCATCTAAAAATTTGTAGTTATATTTCTCCTTTTCTTTTTCAGTAAAAGAAACTAAAATTGGTCTTAAAAATATACCAAAATCATTATTTGAATTTATCCAGACTGCATAACATTCTAAAATCATCTTGGCCCAAGAATCTTCTGGAATAGCATCAACACCAATTCTTTTGTTATTATTCAATTGTAACATGGTTTCAAAATCATTGTTTTTTATAATTTTAATTTTAATAGTACCAGTAGAATAATCTTCTGATTCTCTAATAATTTTTTGAAAATTAATTGTTTGGTTTTCATCAGATACATCAAACCATCCAGATGCATTAAATTGAGCATCTGATTTAACTTTTGCTTCAAGTTCATTTAAAAATTTAATAAATTTGCTTACTTTATCTTTTTCTTTACCAACAAGAGCAAGTTCAATTTCATAATAGCCCTTTAATATTTGGGCTTTGTTTATGTTTAATAATGTGGGAGTTTGAAATACAAAATTTTTAAGTTTACCCTTTTCATTATATTTAATTAATACGATTTTTTTGTTATCATTTGATCTTGTTTTAGGATAGACTATTTTGTTGAAATCAATATTACTAATTTTAAAAGGTTCTTGACAGTTCATAATATATTATGAATATAAATGAAAAATACTCCTTAAATAACTTAAGAGTATTATATTTAAAAAATTATTTAATTAATTATTAAAACAATTTTTAATTTAACTTAATTTAAGCAGATGCTTTTTTGGATTTACCAGTTGATTTAGCAGGTGCTTTAGCAGGAGCTTTCTTAGAAGGTTTAACTTCTTCTTCATCTGATTCATCTTCATCTTCTGATTCAGCTACTTTTTTAGCAGGAGTTTTAGCTGCAGATTTAGTAACAGGTTTAGCAACTTCTTCTTCTTCAGATTCATCTTCAGATTCTTGTTCAGATTCAGAATCAACTTGTGCTACTTGTTTACCTTTGGAGGCAACAGGAGCAGTAGTTTGTTTGGTAGCAACAGGAGTTGATTTAACAGGTGCTACAGTTTCAATGGTATCAGATTCTTCGTCAGAATCGAGGAAAGCATCAGATTCCATGAATTGTTTAACATTGGAGTTAGATTTGCTAGGAGGTTCGACTTCAGTTTTAGCAATCTTAAAAGTAAGACCATAAGTAGGATCTTTCTTATTAGGAGCTTGAGCCCAGAGTTTAACAGGGCGAACAATAGGTCGGATACGACTCATCCAGCAGACATGAGATGAAAAGTCATCAATGGATTTAATACCATCAACTTTAGAACGAACACGTTTACCACCTTCCATAACAGAAGTGAAGACAATAGATTTAACTTGATTGTCGGGATAAGTAGTATCGATTTTAAGTTTCATGTAAGGATGTTTAGGGCCATAGTCTTTCTTAGCTTCTTTCTTAGTATCTTCGTCTTCTTCTTGAGGCATACGGAAGATAGGTTGATATTCATATTTGGATGCTTTAGCACCAAACATTTTTTCTTTAAATTCATCAGAACCAAGTTTTTCATCCATTTCACGGAGTGTATCACTGAGTTGTTTAACTTCAGGAATAGATTGGTCAAGAGGAACTTTTACGAAAGAACGTTGAGAGTCATCAGTATAATATTCACCAAGTTTAGGAACACCATAAGATGAAAGGTTAATCCAAGGAAATTGGATGAAAAGAGGTACTTCACCGCCAGTTTCTGAGCTGGTATAACGAGGATATGAAATCTTTTGTCCTTTTGATCGAGTATTTTCTTCGAAGTCGGTAAAATTTAATTGAGACACTTTAACGTCTGAAAAATTAGTAGTCATTTCTTTTGCTGATTTAGAGGCCATTACCATATAAAGTTCTCAACTCAATATATGTTTAATTCAATTTTTTTAGCTTGTTTTAATTATATTGTATTATTATATGGTTTTGACATATATTATAAATAATTAAATATAAATAAAGGTTATAATACCAATTAACAATCTAAAACAAGTTCTATCTTAGAAACCGCCTCCTTATCATAAAGTTCGTCATATTTGTTAAAGTCTTCAAAGTATTTATTAAAGTCTTCATCAGTTACATTAACAGCAAATTGATTAGCATTATAATGTTCTGATTTTGGAGCTTCAATTATTGGTGTTGATTGTTTAACCAGCTTGTTAACAATATCCTGTGATAAATTTTTACCTACATAAAATTTAACAGGTGTAAAAGTCAAAAAGTTGTTATTATTTACTTTAACATATTTCATTTGTACAAATGGTAACACTTGACAATCACTCTTGAATAGTTCTTTTAGTTCAGGTACAGATTTTGGGCTATTTGGTTTTACAAATAATTTTCCACTTTTATTTTCCTCGACCCAATAAACCGGATAATTATATTTTTCCATACTTTTAATAGAAAAAGTATTTGAAGTTGTAAAGTTGGGATAAATTGTACCCTTATTGTTAGATAAATGTTTTATTGTTGACTTTACAAAATTATCAAAGCTTTCTTTTGAATCTGTTTCCAGTTGTAATTTTAATTTAACGCCTAAATTATTTGGATTAAAAAAGGATTCATTAAAAACTGGATATTTATCTAATTTAAAAACAGGTAATTTTACAATAAGATCGAATTTTTTATAAATTGGGTGTTTATATTTAAGTGATTTACCAATGTGATACAATTTTGAAACATCTATATCAGAATATTCCATATGTGTTTTATATTGAATTTGAACGGACTTTTTCATTAATATTTATTATTTATTTAACTTAATTATTAAATATCAATTTTTTTAGT